>Ga0307509_10001729_pt1 | contig 36316 bp, 47 predicted proteins | sample 10_EM_MG_FD_202245 | JGI IMG/M metagenome (GOLD analysis project Ga0307509, IMG submission 202245) | Populus trichocarpa ectomycorrhiza microbial communities from riparian zone in the Pacific Northwest, United States - 10_EM | ecosystem: Host-associated > Plants > Roots > Unclassified | place...
CAGAATCACGTTTGACTGATGCAGTTACTGCATATCATTTATGTTCGAGATTTGGAAGGTCGGCGAAAACCCGTCACCCTCGGGGAGAGTTTCAATCCTGGCATTACCCAACTTTATAACTTCACAGTGTTCTACTAATTTATTGTTGTAGAGGGATTTTACTTCACGATATCGGACGCGGAATGTTGAGTCGGCAATTGCCGATGGGTTCTCTTCTTGAGGTTGTTGAACAACTGACTTGTAACTTGTGACTTTTGCCCTCTTCAAGCTCCTTGTAAATGACTTCAGTATCATGGTATGGGCGGTTGAATATGGATGTCACAGCATCACGAGTGTATTACAACCGTTAGTCTATTCTACATTCTTGTGATGCAGCAAGCGTCATTCGAACGCTCCACTAAAATTGATTCCAGTATATCCAGAGCACATTGGCCGGCCTAGCAATACATCAGGAACCCTGGGCTGATTCAATTACTGAAAGAGGCTCTGACCCCGTTCCACAACAAGCGAAGAGCAAATACGGGAACCATGATGCGGACATCGCACAAAGGTCAACATTCGTAATTCGGGTTTCATACCGGACAGCGAGCACGAACTGGATCCAAGATCGGTGATCCCAATTTAACTCCAACTTTTTTTCTCGAAGGCGACTTTTACCTGGGTTATGATCTCCGCAGACTCCGCTGCAGAACCTTGGTAATGCTGTATCTTAGTCAACCGCTAACTAACAGCGGCTGCAGGAAATATGTGTCCATACACTTCCAGGACGTTCCATAGCCTTCATTTAAAAGGTTCGAGGTTCGAGATGAACAGTAGTCTCAACCCAACTCACATTTTCCACCACAACTTCACTCACTCAAAAACTCAACATGCCTTCTTGGTTGATCACTGGCAGCAACAGAGGTATCGGATTGAGCGTCGTCGAGCACCTCGTGAGTGATCTATCATACTCTTGAACCTTGCAGCACGCCAACGTTCCAACCCTCATCCTTCAACTATAGCTCAAGAACAAATCCAACTTCGTCATTGCGACTTCCCGTGATGCCAAGGCTCCAGAACTTGTTGCTCTAGCTGCAAAGCATCCCCAATCTCTGAAGGTCATCGAGCTGGACATTACCAGTCAATCCAGCGTCGACGCCGCTGTTGCTGCTGCTACTCCTCTCCTCCCCAACGGTCTTGATTACCTCGTTAACAACGCCGGGAAGAACCCCCAACCTTTGACTAAGTTTGAGGAGCTGTATGTCTTCAATTGTTTTTCCGGACTCTGAATGAATAGCTGACGCCTCTCGTTACAGCGATCTTGAAGCTTTCGCTGAGGAAATGACCTTCAGCACCGTCGCGCCTCTCCGTGTCTCCCGCGCTTTCCTTCCTCTCGTCAAGAAATCCGAGAAGAAGAATATCATCTTCATCTCTTCCGTCCTCGCCTCCTCACAGGTCACCTACATGATGGCCAACCAATTCAACGCTTACTCCGTTGCAAAGGCCGCTCTTAACATGTATGGCTATTTTTATCCCACTAAGGCATCTTATCTGAACTGATGGCTTATAAAGGCTCGCCCGCAAGTGGGGTGCCTCGCTCAAGTACGAGGGCGTCACTACCGCTGCAATCCACCCAGGTAAGAAACCAACAACTCGTCGTATATACTTCACCATTTTTACCTGGTTATATTAGGCTGGACCCAAACCGAGCTCGGTGCTCCTCTCAAGGAATGGATGAGCAAATACGCCCCCCAGGTCCCACACCTCACCACCGATGAGGCTGGTGCCGGTGTTATCAAAATCTCCGAAGCCCTCACCCTCGAGAAAACCGCTTCCTTCTGGCACTTCGACGGCACCAACCTGCCGTGGTAAATGAGTAGAACCCAGTACTAGTGTTACTCTGTATCGTAATTTTGGACAAGTGAAATAGAACATTCTCATTTCTTCCCTCGGGAACTCGGGGTGACCTTAGCAATATCTTAGTCAGCCTCTCCCAATAACGCGGCCATCCATCCCTTCCCCTCCGTCATAACTTATATATAATGACGGACTCAAAGCTACTCAAATCCTCCCGACTCTCGCTGTATTCACAATCCGATTAGCAGACGTCTTCACAGAAATAACCCAAACCGCCACCTAACATGCCCTCTTGGTTAATCACTGGTTCGAGCAGGGGAGTGGGACTCGGAATCGTCCAAAATTTAGTGGGTCTGCCCCCTGCTTTCGCCTCCACGATTTCAAAGTTAATGGCAACAATTTTCCAAACCTCGTTCTCAGCTGAAGAGCGAATCCAATCTGGTAATCGCTACTGCGCGGAGAATAGACGGCCAAGAATTCAAAGATCTAGAACTCACCTATCCAAAGACCCGCTTCCAACTTGTCCAGCTGGATGTTACAGATCCTGACAGTGTGGCCAATGCTGTCTCTTTGTTGACGACATCGCCGCTCTTCAAAGATGGTCTCGACTACCTTATCCATAATGCTGGTATTCATCCCCAGCCATTTGCGACATTCGAAAAGATGTGAGCACTGTCAAATCGTGCTTGAGTACCCTTCATTTTGACCAAATTTCCTTCTTGATTTTTATGGTTAGAGATCTGGATACTTTTCAGGAAGAAATTCTCTTTAATACCGTAGTCCCGATTCGCCTAACCAGGGTGTTCCTTCCTCTCATAAAGAAGTCGAAGGAAAAGAAAGTGATTTTTGTCACTTCGGCCCTGGGATCCTTTGAGCGCACATGGCCATTGGTCAACGAATGTTATTCATACTCAGTTGGAAAAGCTGCGCTTAACATGTGTGTCTATTTCGTCCGCTCCACTAATTGACCCCAGACTCACCTTCTAGGAAGGGTCTCACGCAAGTGGGGTGCATCCCTTAAATATGACGGTGTTTCTGTAGCCGCAATACATCCTGGTGGGTACCACAGTCACTGCACTTTGAAATCACAATCTAGTCCACGCATGTTCGCTCACCGGAATCACATTCATCCACCAGGTTGGGTTAAGACTGAAATTGGCGACGCTCTCTTGGAGTGGATGGGTAAAAATGCGCCTCAAGTCTCTCAGCTTGAAGTTGAGGAGTCGGCTGTGGGAGTTGTGAAGGTTGCAGAGGCCGTGACCTTAGAGAAGACGGCGGAGTTCTGGAACTATGATGGCACCACCCTGCCCTGGTGATTTAATGATATCGACATTTCTTGTGAAAAGGTTCTAACCACCGCATGTATGTGGTTATTTTATAAACTCACACTAAACGCGTGGAGTGATGGTCATTCATGAGCGCCTCACAGTATCGATATAAGCGCCCGTTTAGGTGTCGATGCAACAGGTGTTGAAAATACGATGCCATGAAGCCCAATAAATATATTTTATCAGCGTGGAAGATTCGAGGATTCGCCTTTGATTGTTTGTTCGAAGGCGAGAACATGATTGTATGGAATAACCGCCTCTGAGAAGGGACGAAGAAGGTTCGGTAAGCCAGAGTGCAAAATTTGAGCGTTTGACGCATGCGACTCAAGAGCTGGGGTTCCTCACTTGGACGGAAATATTATGTTAATGAGTTCCTGGGGTATGCGAGATATGTGTAGGCTCGACTTGGATTGCATAAGAGAACCGGAGGAAATCGTTTGAACGCGCTTCGAGCGCTGGGGATTGAGCCTTTCTTAAGTAAAGCACAGCATAGTCTATGAATGGATTAGGAAGACTTTTGAGGAGAATAGATAGGATCGAACAATGCGAAAGAATTCGATTAACAACCCGTTGCATATAAAGCATCGGTCGTCTTTGTGCTTGAATAGGGAATTGATGGAATGTTAGCTCGATGCAAAGATCGAAGAATAACAACTTACTAGTATGGTGTAGTTACCCCCTCAAGACCGGTCACGTTATAAGCACGGCTGTTGGCCCATCCCTTGCCGCCATGCAACCCGGCATGAGGAGCTCCACTACTATCGTTGGAGCTCCACACCCCCGTTCTGCAGTGCGAGGAAAGCTCGCCATAGCAAGATGAGAAATATCTCGAACGTCCAGATTCCCTCTATTCTCATCTACGACTCCGATATCTAGGCCCGTCATCAATCCTGGGGAGATCAAACGGATCTTTACGCTTTCCAATGAAGGGAAGCTGGGACTTGCAATGGCCGCATCTAAGGCATCCCATCCGCTTTCGGCATAGATGAAATAACTCGGGTTTGCGGATGTCATGTAGACGAGTATGTCGATAGAAATGTGGGTGAGAGTGTGGGAATGCGAGGAACGGAGGAAGGAAAATATTCTTATCGCGTCAATCCAGCCATCATGGGTGCTACAGCTAATGTGAAAGGATAGGGAACACAAGCGGGGAAGGAGTCCAATTTGGATGCATTGAAGAGTATCGTTTGTGAGCTTTGGTTTCAGGGACCTAAATTTTCATCATGTTAATATACGGACACGACAAAAGAAGAATACAAATCACAACTGTAAGTCGCGAAGTGAGTTACTTGAAGCCTGGATAGTCTCCCAGTACCCCTCGGCGTCGTATGAATGTCGGACAACGCCGTGCAGCCTCGTCAAGCATGAAAGAAAGGCCCCTTTTTGCTCGGCTTCCAAGCCTCTCCCAAGGTAAACAATTGATTCGTCGGTTTGAAGCTCTTCAAGACGACACAAGCTTGTGCGACCCGTTTCTAAGGGAGGGAAAACGCTGGAATTTTGGAAAGACGTATGGAGGAGGGACAACCTCTGCAGGTTTGCGTGACATTTGCTGATAAGGTGCAGGGGGATGCCTTGTAGATGGATCAGGGACAATGATTTGAGCGAACCCGACTGACAGAGGTTACTCAACGCAGCTTTGAACGCGGTTGGAAGGGAATCCCAGCGAGTGAACCGAAATTTAAACGAGGAGAGTGAGAAGGAGCAGAGTCTGGATCTCGGAGAGCTATACAGCATTGTGATTATCGCGGGTAGACCATTCTCTTCCTGGATTCCTTCGTCGTTACAATCGTTGATGCAGACCTCGAGGGCGCGAATAAATGTGATAAGGATGGGGTCCGATTCCATAAGCTGCTTCAAAAGTAAGGACCGTTTCTTCATGACAATGGTCAGACCTCTCTTATTTGTCCACCGGAGAGAGACGGTGGAAAACAGATGGGACCGCGCCCGCTTGCTGATGCATGTGGAGGCCAAGGAGCATGATTTGAGAGCAGAGGCACGATGTGCCCGGTTCGTGATTGTAGCCACTTCATCGACGAATAGCTCGAGCAGCTCATGGGGAAAGCGCGGCAACATAGTGAACTAAACGATTTGGCGTTCCTGGATCCATCCTATGAACGATGGACGTGGTTTGGACGTGGCAGATCGCAAACTTGAGACATATGTTCACGGCACAAACGGGCCGCTGACGGGCCGCAATCGCAATCTTTTGTTTTGTGGGAAATTATTACCATTTACCATTTGTATGTGGAGCTTTATGATTTTTTTGACAAATTGCATAGCTGGTTTCTCCGAAGAGGGCTTCGTTAGGGACTGCAGTCCACCCGAGGAGATGCGTTACGCACATTCGGTGAGAATAGTGTGGGGCTCGGAGACTGTTGTTTATTTTTGTTCATCTGTTCCGAGGCCCCGGGAAGCTCCCTATATTTGGTGTCCGCGAAAACCCCAAAATTCGCCCTCAAATCCGCACATCTCTGTTCCGCACAGGCGGTCTATCTCCTATACCCACTAAAACCTCGGCTCCCATCTTCAGCCAATCGTCACAATCGCAATCTAAGGAATGGTTGCTTTGAAAAATTTATCATATTCGTCGCATTTGCAATTTCGCATTCTAATAGTTACAGGTTCAGAGAACACGTTCACGCTTTCCTCGCATTGATTATATCCGCGAATTCGGGTTTGAGGGATGCACCTCCCACCAAGAAGCCATCGACATCCTGCTGGCGTGCTGGAAAAGGTGCGTTGTTAACGTTGAGGATGAGGTACGATTGAATTCAAGGGAGGACTCACCGAGCTCCTTGCAGTTAGAAGCGGTGACACTACCGCCGTACAAGATTTGGATGACATTGGCCACGGCGGGGGAGACGGCTTCCGAGAGGTAAGTGCGGATGTCGGCATGAGCATCCTGTGCTTGAGCGCTGGTAGCAACCTTTCCGGTACCGATAGCCCATACTGGTTCGTATGCGATTACAATCTTGCTGTAAACGTGTTAAGTGAAATAAATCCATATTGAGGAAACTAAAATTTACCCCCAATCAGCTTCCTTGGTCACATCTACAACTGCTTTGAGTTGTGCCTGGCAAACCTTGTTGGTCTCTCCAGATTCGCGTTGCTCAAGGGTCTCTCCGATGCAGAGGATGACTTTAAGCCCGGCATCGATTGCAGCCTGGGTCTTTTTTGCAACGAGGGCCGAGTCCTCGTGGAAGAGTGTTCGACGTTCCGAGTGGCCTGTACGATGTTAAAGACAAGTCCGATCTGAGATGATTTCCCGCACCGAGAATAACATAAGGAATTTTAGCGTCAACGAGTTGTTTTGGGCTGCAAAAGCGGTTAGTTTGTGAGAAGACTAAACCTTACATGCCACACCTTATTTCTCCTGTGAAAGCGCCTGATTCCTTGAAGTAGCAGTTCTGAGCGGCGATCTTGATACCACTGCGCAAACTTTCCCTTGCTGAGATCAGATAGATTGATGGTGGTGCGATAACGACCTCTGTTTTATCGATAGGTGTCAATTCCAGAAAACTTTACACCGATAATCTCTCGCGCACCTGTGGCAGGATCCAACTCTGCACTGTTCAGACCTCCAATCAGAGAGGAGCTTGCTGCGAGCGTCGATGGGTTGAGTTTGAAGTTTCCTCCCACAAAAAATTGGCGCGTCATTATGTGATTCTGAGGAAATCAGGTCCCTTTTCTTCGACTTGAAAACAGATCCAACTCACAAAAAGTACAATCGAGACTCGGAAGTGGTCGGATGAAAGTCAGGAGGTGAAGGAAAATCTTTGATTAGATAGCGACTAAAATCATGACATGATCTCACGCTTTTCGCTCCCATCCGTTCTAATTTACCGTGGGATATTCAATTGATGGGAAACGGAAGACGATGAAATGCGAACGAACCATACTTGAAATCAGCCAACACATTCTAATCCTGGAATTGAACCCGAGAAAGCGTGTTGCGCCTGGCAGTTTACTCTCTATATTGCTTCTGACCAATTGGTGAGCTTGATGCACGATGCGTTAATGTGATAATCATTCAGAAGTAAGTGCTTTCTTATGATAAGTAGCCACAGATTATTGCCAAAGAAATCTATTCAGATCGTTTTCTTGACACTTCAATACCTTACTTCTATTTATTTCTTTATAGATGGACTTCCGTCTTCGCCGCAGTCGACTCGGACACTGATCCCCATACGCGTTCAGGACAAGGACGCACTTTATCTTTAGATTTGGCACCCCTATCGACCTAATCTGATTGGTCACATTTCGCCATGTGGACGCGACTCGACCACATATGAATTCAACCTGTGGTTTCCGCGGAATAGTAATTGACAGCTGACTCACTGTCAATTGTCATGATCAACAATATTCCCCTGGCATTTGCGTGTGTACATGACGTTTCCTTGCGGCGCATTTGCCGACATGTAGGGAGAGCCTGGTCTCTCATTCTTTTCCCCTTCGTTCTCGAGTCACGGTGGTTTGAGCAGTTGACTAGTAACGGAACCAGTTACTCGACGACCAAGCCATGAAGGTGCCTTTCTATAAGCTATCGCCAGCTCCACCAGGTTTCGGATCCGGAAAGGTTATCCCAGAAAGCTCAGCTCCGTGAGTCATAACTTTCCCAATTGACGGATTTCGTGGATGACGGGGTTGTAGATTGCTCTCGAAACTCGTATTCCAATGGCTTGGTCCATTCCTCGACGTAGGATATTCAAGACCACTCGAGAAAGAAGGTATTTACTCCCGCACCATTTTTCTTTTTGCATTCTCATCGATTTCTTTGCTTCAGACTTGTGGGAACTACCTCACTCCCTACTCAGCGCGACGATTTCAGACGATGTTGAGAGTCATTTTTACTCGCGATGCCCGCCCGAAAAACGTCCTCGAGACATGAAAGAGACCTTGGAGGACAACGAAGAAGCGGGACCATATAGCCACGAAAAGAAATTGGAGGAAAGTCCTACACCAGAAGAGTTCACGGCTGTATCGACACAAACCACAGTTCCCCAAGAATTGGAGACGCCAAAATTTGAGGGAGGCTCAACATATCGGAATTGGTTTACGCGCGGGAAGAAAGACGGAAAACCGAAATATGACGAATCGTTATTCAAAGCAATTCATCGCACCTTCTTTACTCGAATCTGGTTAGCGGGTGCTCTCAAGTTGACTTCAGGTGAGCTTTACTCCGCTGTTTATGTTTCCACATCTCAATGGAATGCAAAGATACATTGAAGACAACAACTCCACTGCTCAATAAAGTTATCCTCACCTGGTTGACCGATTCATATATTTATGCGCGCACCACAGAGGCCCAGCGTGCAGTTCTTGGAATTCCGAAGCCAAAGGGCATTGGTTATGGGATCGGATTGGCGGTTGCGCTGTTTGTAATGCAAGGTATATTTACTTTCTCATTTCTCATTTTCCTCGCTTATATGCTGCAACATAGAATCCGCGAGCTTGGTAAGTGGAATCCCTGCAGCTTTAATTTCATCCTCATGTAGATGGTCTACTGCTCCAAAGATGACGAACCACTACATGCAAAGTCGGTGTCGAAATTGAACTCGAATCCAACTCACCCACTAACGCACTTTCCTGCAGCCTCTATGACCACTGGTCTATCCGTTCGAACAGGTGTAAGACCCCAAATTCAATCGTCAACGTCTTCGTACGAATTTTGAATTGCTATCCCCAGATCATCGGAACCGTCTTCCGCAAATCCCTTCGGTTATCTGGGAAAGCCCGTATCAATCACAACGTCGGTCAAATTACAACCATGATCTCAACAGACACAGCGAGGCTGGATCGTTTCTCAGTATTTGCACATAAGTATGCCCTTCGGTTTCGTTGTGCGTCTGGAAATTCTTCTGACCCTTTTGGATTAGTATCTGGGTGTCTCCGATTCAGGTATTCCTTAAGGTTCATCCCTCACCATCGACATATGATATATATTGACTTAGTTGGCTATTGGGATTGGACTTCTTCTTGGAAACGTGTGTATCTAAATTTTACCTCCACTTCGTTAAAATCAACACAATGGATAGCTGGGCTATTCTGCCCTTGTCGGACTTGGTGTATGTCTCTCGCTTTCGTCATTTTAGAGAGTTAATGGGGTTCTTTAGGTTCTCATCCTTGGCTTCCCAGTCCAATTTTTCCTCGTCAAAGTCATGTTTACTCAACGCAAGAAAGGTGTAAAGATCACGGACAAGCGTGTACGGCTGACGACGGAGGTCCTGCAAGGCATTCGATTGATTAAGTTATATGCCTGGGAGGCGTTTTATACACATCAAGTTGGAGAGTTGAGGACGAGGGAGGTCAAGACCATTCGGAAGGTTGCGTGAGTTTCTTTTGTCGAAAATATCAACAACCGTTCGCCGATCTTCGTCTGTAGTGTGGCGAGGTCTACCATGATTGGGGCTGTGACATTTATACCTATACTGGCATCTACCCTCTCATTTGTGAATATCTTTTCTCTGTGAATCCACTTTCTTCTCTGACGATTATTCAAAAGATCACCTATGCATTAAGTGGACACGACCTCAACATTGCCATTATTTTCAGTTCTCTTCAGCTATTCAACGTACACCGAATCGTCTACCATCCTGTCATTCAACTGACCTGTCTGCACCCAGATAATCCGCACCCCACTCATCTTCTTCCCGTTCGTTCTTTCGAGTCTCTCAGACGCTCTCGTCGCCCTGGGTCGAATTTCCACTTTCCTCACCTCAGAGGACTTACCAGAACTATATCCGGTAGATCATAACTCATTGGCTGCGGTCCAGGTCGATGGAGATTTTGTATGGGAGACGGTCTATAACCCATCAGCAAAGGAAAAAGAAGGGAAGTTCGCACAAGGTAATAAAGGTCCTGGAACTCCAGGCGCGGAAAGAGTGGGTGGACGGAAAGGTGGCAAGAGTAATGGTCCAGAGGACAAAAAAGCTGGGAGTGGTGGCAAAGGCAAGAAGTGGTGGAAACGCGCCGAGAAGGAGAAGGCGCAGGGTGGCATTTTGCCGGCTTCAACAACTGATCTGGAAAAAGAGGAGGCAAAGATAGGTGAAGAGAAGGATAAGGAGGATGAGAAAGAACGTCCTTTCGAGCTAAAAAACCTGAATTTCGTCATCCCGAAAGGTGCCTTCATCGGTATCATTGGGAAGGTCGGAAGTGGAAAGGTGTGTGCTGATCCTGCGGCCCTAAAAGTTAAGGTGGTATGGTTGCTGATCATTCCCCTTCTTCAGAGCTCTGTTCTCCAGGCTCTAATCGGCGAAATGCGCCGAACCCGAGGCGAGGTACGAGACGCAAGATTATTAAATTGAAAGGGTCGTTACCTATAGTTCCTTTCCTTCAGGTCCATTTCGGTGGCAAAGTTTCTTACGCACCCCAAGTACCTTGGATTCGTAATGCAACTGTCCGAGAGAACGTTTTGTTTGGTCAACCTGATAACGAGGATAGGTTTGTGGCCTTTTTGGTCCTGTGTTTGACCGAACTGAGGCGAGCTTTGTTTCATTCAGATTCAGGGAGGTCATTCGTGCATGCAACTTGGACCATGACATCGAAGTTCTGCCTCACGGAAAAGATACTGAAATTGGAGAGAAGGGTATCAATTTGAGTGGTGCGTCTCTGCTCATGTCTCATTTAAATAATCACGTTTCGATTTATACTATCAGGTGGTCAAAAGGTTTGTCATTGTTCTCATAATTTACCACAGTCCTTATCAACCTTTTAGGCACGAGTTTCGCTCGCGCGAGCAACATACTCCACCTCGGATATTGTTCTCCTCGATGATCCTTTATCAGCTGTCGATTCCTACGTTGGAAAATCCATCCTAGAGAACTGCCTTCTCTCAGGGCCTCTTGCAGATCGTACACGGATTCTTGTGACCCATGCCCTCCATGTGCTGGACAAGACAGATTATATCTACGTCATGGATAATGGTTCCATCATAGAACAAGGCACATACGAGGTGCAATCCCATCATTATCTTGGGTTTTTTTTGACTCACTCAAAATTTTACGCAGGACCTCATGGGAAATAGTGTCGTCTTCTCCCATCTGATGGAAGACTATGGCAATCTTGAAGCGGAGGATGATAATCATCCCTCAAGATCTCATACCAAACGCAAAGTTAAGAAAGATGCAGAAGCTGATGCCAGTATGGAGGAAGGCGGGCCTAAAAAGGACAACACGGCGTTGATGCAAACTGAAGAGCGAAACACGGGCGCAGTGACATGGGCCGTGTATAAAAAGTACCTTGGATTTGCAGGAGGCATGATTTGGGCACCGGTCATTGTTTTGTTGTTGACGCTCACACAAGGAGCGCAAGGTGTGTTTTTGTTTGTGGCACCTTCTGTATCCTGGGTTCAATCATCTTCAGTTGGCAACAATCTATTCCTCGGATTCTGGACCTCACGGAGTATCCATGGCTTCAAGCAAGGCAATTATATGGCGGTTTATGCCAGTTTGGGTACATAATATTTAGCCTTTAAACAAGAATGTTCTTTAATCCGGCTAGTAGGTGTGGCGCAGGCTGTTTTTATGTTCCTTCTCAGCTTTTCCTTCGCGTGAGTTTGACTGCGGCTCTACTGTTAATGCTTTGTTGACTTCATCCACATTCCATAGCCTCGTGAGCTTGGTAGGCAGTTTGAACCTCTTCAAAGCAGCGCTTAAAGCTGTTTTGCGATCCCCAATGTCATTTTTCGATACTACACCCATGGGTATTTTTTTCCTATCCCCCGAATGAGCCTTTGCTAGAATGTCCATTCAGGCAGGATCCTTTCACGATTGTCAAAGGATCAAGATACACTTGATACAGAGTTGGCCATGACGTTGCTGCCAGTATGACTTGGTTCTAAAGCGATCTTTATTTTTCCCACTGAATGCATTCGACTAGTTTTTATCCACTTTCAGCTCAGTCATAGGAACGATTGCTCTCGTGTTCTACACGTTCCCGTACCTCGGAATAATTTTCCTACCGATGTCCATCCTGTACTACTTCCTCTCTAGTTATTATCGACGCTCATCTGTCGAGACAAAACGACTCGACTCACTCATGAGATCGGTCTTGTATGCATCGTTCTCTGGTTAGTGTTCCTTGACCTTATTCTGGCACAACTTGATTACTGGTCGCAGAGACATTAACCGGTTTAGCAACCATACGTGCGTATCGCGAGCAGGGTCGCTCCGTGCAGGACGCGGAAACAGGTCTGAACTTAGAAAATCGTGCCTATTACATGACGATTTCTATTCAACGATGGCTCGCTGTGCGTCTGGACCTATTTGCAAACATCCTCATTTTTGGAATTGTGCTATTCGCTGCTGGATTCCGTCATACAATCAATCCGGCCAAGGTTGGGGTCGTCCTATCATATACCCTCGGTTGTACGTATACCTTCATCCAATTTGTGATTCTTCTATGCGACTAACATCATCTCGTCTCCGTTCAGTAACTCAGGTGTTCTGTAGGTTTCATTCTTGATACTGTCCTTTCCGTTCCTGACATCTTTATTAGCTGACATGGTTTCCCAGTTTGCGCAAAATGAACAGAACATGAACGCTGTAGAACGCGTTCTCCATTACACGGAATTGGAACCTGAAGGAGAGGCGAGTACCCCAAATGACCCTCCGCCTTCATGGCCGAGCAAGGGCGAAATATCCTTTTCCAATGTTGAACTAGCTTATCGTGAGGGCCTCCCCTTGGTCTTGAAAGACATCAGCTTCCACGTCAAGGCCGGCGAGAAGGCAAGTGGTTCCATACATCATCAAAATTGTTATCTCACGAACGTACGTTCAGGTCGGCATCGTAGGACGAACGGGAGCTGGAAAGAGTTCTCTTCTCCAAGCTCTGTTCCGGTGAGATTTCTCTGAACGATTGATAGGGAATGCATGATTTACCGTACATTCCAGCACTGTTGAACTACAAGGAGGAAGGATCGAGGTCGACGGTCGGAACATTCGTGATATGGGCCTTGACGTTTTACGAACACGGCTTGCATTGGTGCCACAGGACGGAACCTTGTTCCTAGGGACTTTACGAGAAAATCTGTGAGTCTGCGAGTTCATGTAAACTCATCTTCTCTGATCCAATTACACATCTAACCTAGAGACCCACAACGCCTCCGTACTGACGCTGAATTGATATCTGTCCTCCAACGAGCCTGGCTCCTCCCCAGAGATAGTGCTCCCGATCCTGTCGCTGAAGCAAAATTTAGCCTTGATTCGACTGTCGGTGATGAGGGTTCGTAGAAAGAAAAATTAATCCATCACCATAACTGGCTGAATTGTCATGACAGGCGCCAACTTCAGCTCAGGAGAGAAACAGCTACTGGCTCTTTGTCGTGCCCTCGTCAAGAACAGTAAAATCATTGTTTTGGTAGGGTACCTCTACTGCTGTTTGCAAGGTACTCATAAGTTTGCATAGGATGAGGCCACGAGCAACGTGGATGTTGAGACAGATGCAAAACTACAAAGAACCATCCAAACTGAATTTGCGTCGTCGACCTTATTATGCATTGCGCACAGACTCAACACTATTGGTATGTAATTTATTTTTTTCAACGTGGCGCTCCATTAATCTATCAACTGTACGTTTTAGCTTATTATGACCGTGTCCTTGTTTTGGACGAAGGAAAGATCGCCGAGTTCGACACAGTCCTGAATCTCTTTGACAAAGTGGACTCAATCTTCCGGTCCCTTTGTGACGAGGCAAATTTGCAAAGAGTGGACATAGTCAAAATACGCAATGAACATTCTGTGATTCTTCGATCCTCTTGATGACTCCACTTCCATATTCGTTATAGCCAAGCATGTCATACAGAGGAATAAATGTGTTGATTTTTTGTCAAGAAAATTTCAATGGGGTATTTGGGCACAGCAAGAAGTGTGCAAAAGACAAGTCTTTTTGCTGGATTCGTAATCAGCGTCAAATGACGAGAAGACAAGTATCCAGCAAAGAGAAAAGTCCTCGAAAAGGAGGGATCCCCCGACGACACAAGCCAGTAGTGCAGCAGCAAGGTCATCGCGTCCAAGGGGTGCAAGCAGAGCCCGAGGAGCTGGGGCGGCAAAAATAAGATAACCAAGAATGGAGGCGGTGCCTCCATAATAGTGGTTAAACTATTAAGAACAGATACTACACTTGATCTAAGCCAAAAGGCCAGAGTGGTAAGGAATCAGGAATGTTCGCGCGAGGTTTATATAGCGGCGCTTCTGCGCACGGACCATTCATCAAATTGAGCACTGTCATGTGACTTGAATTACCCTTTCAGGCATTCGAAGTCAGATGCCATTGGCTTCACAGTCGCTAGTCAGACTCCCCAGTTCGAATACATCCTAACAATTACATAAATTCCACACCAATTAATAATACTAAGTCCATACGTCTTTCGCGCGCAATGGCAAGGCTTTTCGTCTCATTTAGAGTCAGATTCATATCACCGATTATCTCCAATGAAAAATGGGAGGCAATGTATCGTCTAGATTTTTCAGCGATCGCGCAACACGCTGTCAGGTTCGGGAAGGTGAAGGGGAAGAAAGCTCCAATTTAAATTGGGAAAGGGGATGTCCATGCCAACCTTCAAAGCTCATTTAAGCTTTGTGAGGCGAGTTCCATTATAATCCGGGAATCTGTTGCACATTTAAATGTCAATTAGGTGAAGTATATGGATTAAATTAAAGACAAGATATAGTGAGTGTGTTGGGCGATAATACAGTCCGAATCCCTGTGATATATAGATGTGCATTCCATATTTGCTTTTTCTTTCGTCCGCCTGGAGAGTTATACATGAACGAAGTTCGATATTGACCACGCGACCAGCAAAAGAGTGATGATTCCTCCCCAAAGACCCGAGACCTGGAGCTGTCCAACCCGGCGAGAAGAATTCCTGTTCGTCTGACTGCCTGGTGGAGTCGGACTAGCGAGGGCGGCAGAACCCGTCCCTGAAGGAGCGGCCTGAGATATGGCTGTGCAGAAGGGTTAGAAGATATTGGTAAACATTAGAAGGTTCGTAGGATATTGTACTGGGCACAGACCCGGGAAGTTTCCATCCGCATTAGATGCGGCAATTACTGCACTCCTCATCCTATCTGCAGCGTCAGCTGGGACAGTCGATTTGAATCCCATCTTCGGAAGGTCGTGAGATGGGTATGACATGTTCCCATAATAATACGATGATAGTACACTGTCGGAGCAAAGTCAACAATAAAGAAGGATTAGGGCATCTTGGTACGAAACTCACCTTTTGAGGAACGGCACGCCAAGGCTCCAACCAAACTGGTACCCCCCTACTCTTGGGGTATCCGTTGAAACAAGATTCGCATTGCACCTCTGCACATCGTTGGGAAATGCTTGACTGGCGAAATCGCGTGGGTCCACAGGGAACATTTTGCCTCCGATTTCGAAAGCAAGGGTATGGGGTTCCGAGCATGGAAAGATACCATTGGTTCCTAATCGAGAATATATAAGCCTGACAACGTCTGACGGACCGCGCAGGAGTGAGTTTCCCTTAAATTTATGAGGACAGAGAATAGGGGAATAAAGAAAAGGCGCACTGTATCAATCAAGGCAGATAGCTCGATAGTAGAGGAGGACAAGGAGGAGCGTGGAAGTTTTTCGCCGTCCAGGTAAACGCCATCCAGCATGATTTCCCACGTAATGGGATAGATCTTGGATGGAGAAGATGAGCTTTACACCGATGCCAAGAGCCGTAGGAAGACATACCTCCGTCGGGGAGTTTGGCGGTGCAGGCATACCGCCTTCATCATAGGAATACATCCTTAGCGGCACCCAGGTCATATTATCAGCCACAATATCACTTGGAAGTTCTCCAATACTCAGCATACCGACGTTGCCGCCGATGTCCATAGTGTCCCGCTGTAGGGAGACACTGAACATGGGGAGGCTTAAAGCGCTGGTCGCAACAAGCCTCGGCAAGAATGGCGCTAAGGTAGAATATGATGCAAACACAGAGTATAAGAGAGGTGAGGTTCTGGTCTGAGTCTGGCGCACGCGGGACTTCGAAGGTTCACCAAATAATCTTGGAAGGGAAGGGAATTTGGCTCGTCGGAAATCGTGGAGGTTGGGGAATGGAGAGCCCATTTTGATGTTTTTGTGTTCCGAAGTCGATTCTTCACGTTTTCTGGCCGGGGTCGAGGAGTTTTGGAAGAAGAGGTTGTTCCAAACGACACTGTATAGGAAATGTTAGCACTTTGACAACATCAAGGAAATTTTAGGCAGGCCACCTATTAATAGGGAAACCAAGTCCGAAAATGCCTGCCGCACCGATCTCGATGACACTTGTGTTCGTTGAATTTATCGCAGCGAAGAAATGGTTTTGCTGGGTCAGTCCCGCTAGGTCGACTGTATCCTCGCCTACCATCCCTGAGGCGTAAGTGCCCGTTCTTGAGTCACCGTAAAGCATGTGGACGTCCACTCCAGAGTACCGGAATGTCGATTGAGGGTAAATCGGTACTCCCGAACACCCTTCCCTGCAGGCGTCCGACATTACCCACAGATCAGAAGAACCAGTATCTGCAAAGGCGAGGTGGTGAAATACCATTGACAACGCCTTATCAGGGAATCCTCACCGAGAACGAGAGGGGTGGTTATCCCGCCAATCTTCATGAGCACGGTGTATGCTCTGGAAACTTGTTCGAAACTGGTACTGTAAATTATAAATAAAGAGCCACTCACACGTCTAGGAAATCACCCAGACCAATGGCTGCGCTGACCCCCCTACGCTCCAAAGACCGCACCTCCCTGGACACAATCGGCAAATGTAACCCGCCAGGAGTACGTTTTGTATATCGCCTTGATATTTCATCCAGATCAAGCTCCTGAGAGGGTAGGGCGATCACCTGGAGCACCGTAGAGAGCCCAATATAGAGAAGGAGGGATAACATAGTGGAAGCCCAAGGAGGTGGAAGTTCTGGCGTGTCAATTGGTTGCCGTTAGCCTGCTAACCATAGAAGGACCCAAGACGTGCTCGTTTCCTTTCGGGCGTCCCGTTTGGAGTCGAACCAACAGGACACGGAAGAAACAAGCGTTATAGTCAGGAAGATATGTTGACGCGTATTATGAAGACAGATTTATGTGCCTTGCCCGCCGAGCATTTTCCCGGAGAGACCACTCGGTAGGGATATGCTGCCGGCATAGGCCGCATTGCCAAGACAAGGAACAACGTTCATCTTGGTCATGAAAACTCTTTTCTATCTTCGAAGAAGTTCGTCTATCGGTCATCATAAGTTCTTTTTTGGAGAAATATGGAGAATTGACGGGCAAGGCTTTGTGCTCCTTGAAAACAAGCTGTGAAGGATCATTTGATGAATGATTTGATTTGACGTCATGTGGGATTTTACCTGCCAAGGGAAACGCGTGTCTTGATGGGGTGTTTGTTCCTATCACTTCAATAAGCAGGCTCTATTATACTTAGGCAGTCGAGAATTTGATCTCGAAGGATAAATTGTAGAACTACTCCACATTGATATGAACACCTACTTGAATGGACCTACACGTCAGGAGTCTAACAATTAGCATTTTTCCGCTTGTGCAAGTGAGAAAAGGGACGAAAGGGGAGAAAAGCGACAAGTCAAAAAAGCTCATAGGTGTCGATCGGCAAAAAGCTGGCTCAGGAACCTGCTGATTGGCGGTGGTTTTTTTACATAAGGGGAAAAGCTAAAAAGTGACAAAAAGCGGAAAGATAAATTGTCAACTTGCTGATAACTGCCAGTAAAACAACCTGTCGCCTCTTAGCACATCTCAAGGATTCATCATTACTTGGGACAACTCCAGTGACTGTCTATCGTGTTAACGATATCGGATATCATTAACACCTTGCTGTCCTGATACACTGAAAGTTGTACCGGTGGGCAATATCACCATGTAATAACTAGTAGAATTTTGTGCTCCAAAACAGTATCTTCTACAGATTCTAAAGCTATTTCGACAATGTGACAACGAGAGGGAATGTATTCATAATTGCTACGTGCATCTGAGTCGCTATCATGATCATGGACCACCAACCATTCCGAAGTTCGAACCGGAAGACAAGGCTGAAAATTCAAAGTGATATCGGGACATGAGCCCACGAAGACACATCCTGGTTTACTGAGTCCTCGCATGATATATAAAGTTACATAGAGAAATATAGAAATAACGAATAACACGATTACAATATGTAGATGTCAACTTCGGTATCAATGACCGAAATATATATAAAATTGAGTTGAACCTCAGAGCCGACCTCCTCAACTTTCAGTCTACAAACTAAAGGGAGTCGCCGACACGTCACTTTTTCCCAAGTTGCCCAACCCAAAGTTGTTCTCCAAAGTTTTGAGCAACGAGAAATGGTTCAGGGCCGTACTATCAGTTGTGCCAACATTCGTCACTGCCCTCCCAGCAATGGCAGTGTAAACTTTGTTGGGAGAAGTTCCTGAGTTCTCGTCGAATGTTACCATTACGACGTCAAAGTGGGAAGTGACGGGGGTCGAAGCAAGGAAACCATTGAGCCAATTCCCAGCGAACGTCACACCGGTATCATGGCCGTCATTATCAATATTAGGCTATAGCGAAAAGACATGTCAATGAGTGGTTTAGGGCTCAATAGAATTGCATACTGTATACCAGCCAAAGGTTGGCGTCGTGCCTTGCGAGATATCGATCGCAAGTTGGGATGCATCAACGATCTTGACGCAACGCGTCGCGTTCGTCTGAATATCAGTGTAACTGATGAATGGGTTGTGCTTTCTGGAGTACAAAAGCTCAATTGGTTACATGTACTTCAAACTCAAAATAATGGTGGAGGATTGACCTGAAATACTTGCCCGAAGACGTCCCCGTGAAACAATTACCAGGCCAGTCCTCTTGGTAAGACTTCCAGGTCAAACCCTTTGCATCAAGGAGGTCCACAATATTTTTGACATTAATGGTGGTGGTTGTGTCTGAAGTGATGCCATTTGCTGACCCAGAAGTCATAGCGATGTAATTGGGTTGGCTGGGATGGCCGAATGCGAGCCAATTATTGAAGAGAACGCCAGTGGACGCAAATGCCTTTAGGTTGGGATCGGCGATTGCTGCACTGAAGTCGGTGTTCTCAAGAATGATGACTAGCATGTTGCTAAAGGTCGTCGCCCTGCTGGACAGTGTCCCATCGGCTTCAGCATCGGGAGCTGCAGACGCGACTGGGAAAAACGCCGCTGCGAGGGGGAGGGCAAGTATCTTGGAGAAGATCATTGTGTGAGAGTTAGATGGATGAAAATCTGGTCAACCGATCGTCAATTCCAACTTCGAACGGCTTTTATACCCCGAGTGCACGCAGGTCAACGAACGAACGTGTACATATCTATGATTAATTTTGCATGCGAAAAGACAGCTATTAGTACCAATGGTGCACGCGTTGCTCAGTGAATGTAATTCCATTACAATCTGACAAATCTGCTCAATGAATTAAATTCTGCGGAAAGAATGACCGCGGGATCACCACTACGTGTGGATTTTCAGGGATATATATGGTTGTTGACAATTTAAAAAAATTGGAGGCAAGACTTATCCACCTGATTGATGGCCAGGCGTCCCGGTACGCCACTCCCCGCTCAAATTTCGATTTATAGTCAACGTTTGAAGATTATGATTGTGGTCGGCTAACACGCCATGTGGACATCACCCCACCAGCGAGGCTTTGTAAATGTCACATGGGTAGTGTCAACCTGAGCGTGGTATTTAGAACAGGAGCATTGCATGTGCTCCACGACAATATCGTTTTAAGTTGCTCTAAGGATAGTGTTGAGAGTAAATGTCTGGGAGAAAAGTCAATACATGGGTGCAACGTACATGGGTAGTTACCCCCTACTAAGTATCATTATGTAGGGGTACAATTGTATCCAGAAAGGTTCAAAAGCGCCAATCCTCAACATAGAAAATCAGTGATGATGACTCTAATATTTTATTTATAGAATAGCTGCGTTGTGTGCATCCTGTTGTTAGCGGTTGGGAGTCTCCAAAAATAGCTAGCTTTACTCCTGTTATAGCTTCAATGATCAAACAATTGATCCCGCTGCAAGCCACGTGCGTGACTCGGAGTCGACGCGCTCATGCCTCCCGCGTCAGCACCAGGCTAGAGCGCTTGAGCCCGAAAGCCTGTGACTTTCTCGGCAAATCCTTCGCCATCACTACGATATCCAGCTACAGCCACCAGCGAGCTTGCAATTGATGGCGAACCCGTCTCTATAGTCGGAGCACATACAAGCGGAGAAATCACAAACTCAGCGCTGGACAGCGATGCCTTGTCTTCATTATATTCCATCCGTTATTCATTCCATTCACGAATATACGCATAAGATGTAGCAACCTTTCTAAATGTCACAGAATCATTTCTCGGCCACAGGATTTTCTTTGAATATCTTGTGTGGCGTTATAGTATAAGTCGGGGAGGAAATAAGCGCCGGTGGAATGCATAGCTGTATATTCAGGTAGGATTCAAGCAGTTCGATGTTGTACAAGATCTAGCAACGCAGTGGCTTTTTCATATTTATTTATGGCCGGCACCTTGAGAGCAATCTCTTAATCGAGCTTAGGATCCAGGCAGTCTCTTATGCATGGGACGAGAACATTGCCAAATAAGATTTCATGGGGGTTCGCAACCTGCCGAGTGGGATGTGAACACCCTGAAAACTACAGGAACACGGAATTTTAATCGATCTGCATAGGCCGACTGAGATTGAACACATCACATCACTTTCCAGGCTTCCAGGTTTCCGAGATTCCGGGAAAAGTTGTCATAACGACTCGAAAGTTGCCGAAAGCTAAGAATCTGAAATACAAAGTCATGATGGAGAGAAAAATCTTGAAACGTTCAACTTGCGGAAGGCTGTATTTGGCGCAATGTTCACGACCAACTACTCAGTGCATCCCATGAATGAGCCACCATGAAGCTCGATAAGGTGAAAGACATCGGAGGAAATGTGCATCCGGTAATCATGAGATTAATGGTTCACCGTCCCTGATGGAAGATGAAAATAATGGTGGAGCCACATTTTGTGATCGTAAGGGGCTAATCATTGTCTAATCACCCTGTAAGTGGATGTAGTTATCAGCGTAGGTCCCTGTCATCAGTGGTCATTGCATGAATTTCCATATGGGGAAGCCTCATGGAGGAACCACACAGTTCACAACTGAACCTTTTTTTATGCAATGCCATTCCAAAGGAGAATCGATCGTCCTCGTTTTGAAGAAGTGAAATCTCCCAATGTAGCTCGTATCCCTCACTGCGCACGATAGCGGACCATCGGCACTTCTTTAACCCCAACAGGAGGTTGGCAAGTACTTAAATACCCAACTGAAGGCCAAAAACAAGAGCATCTTCTAACTTCCTTACAATACGAACCAAGCATGTGTACTCAAGAGTGCGTCCCTTCTGAATCCCCTCATACCAGGCCTTGCCCTCTAAAACACAGCCATCTTGACAGGACATCAAACACGGGCGCTAATTTCCTTCAGCCAACAAGCAGCGCAAGAACCACGTAAGGCATCTCACTGTAGTAGAAGAAGCACATATTGATGAAGATACTGCAGCCATTCAGCCATTCAGGACGGCGACGCTTTGTTCGCACTATATTCCATCCGTTCATTCATTCAACTTACAAAGTGAATATCAGAGGCACACAGAAGCTGCCGCAACCGCCATCCATGGGACAGAATGGTCGCCCCACCGAAGGAGCATCCTCAACGATAATTGTGAGCGGGAGCGGCAAGCCAGTGAAATAAGCGCCGGCGGAATGCATAGTTATAGTGTATTGCGAGAAGGAGGATTTAAGGATCGTACTATAACTATATGCTTACAGTAGCCTGTTCACAATTTCCATTGCTTGATAAACCCACCACTGAGTGCTAGCTGAGTGCTAGGCTCCTCTCAGCCCCGCATGAAGGTTGGAGGCCCAAAAAAGTACACCTGGTAAACGAGGCTGTGTCGCGTTTGTTGTTCCGAGCTAAAAGGAGCTGACCAAAGAAGAAAGTTTCAATATGGGAATATCGAATCCAATAAAAATAATTGAAACCTACCACTTGTTATCCGCAGTTTTGTGCAGGTTGCAGCGATGTTCAGGGCAACAAGAACTCCGGTTTTGACGGATATTGCAAGCAGAGTAACTAGATGGGGAAATAGAAGAAAAGGGATTTCTGTCAGCTCACCCATGAGACTTTCGCGGGAATGGGTAGATACTTCGAGGAAGATTCCGTGAAATTACGTTGGAATAACCAAACCCTATGACACGCGCGAAAGCGCACTGTGAATAGGCGAAGGGAAAAGGGCCAATGGTGCACAGCATCCGGCTGGAAGACAGGGACCCGTGCGTGAAGGGTTTGATAGAAGTTTTAAATGTCACTTCGCCGATAGGCTGGACGATCTTTGCCTCTGCAGTGTAGACAACGACGAAGAAGTTCGCGAATTTTTGCAAAAGAATGACACCAAATCAAAGAACGGAATAATGGACTTGGGGCTATGTGGAAAGAACGCAGGAATTGTGTGAATCTATCAAACCAACTCGTTTCGAAAATGCCCACCATTACGATTATCAAGGGAAAAAATATTAAGATCATTCATTCTTCCAAGTCAACCGAAGACAACCAGCTAGTTTGAGCCTGAGGCTGGTGCCCGAGTCCAGAAGCAGGTCACTTATTCCCGCAGCCATGAATGTCAGACAACAGCAGACAACCTACAGATACATCTTTCAAAGGCGAATCCGCTGAAATTGATCTTTGGATCTGAAAAAAAAAGTTTACATATATAACAGTGCAAACTGACTGCCACATATTTGCATAGCAGCCCCAGTTCCAATTTTACAGCACTGCGGCCTGCATATTTGTACACGTCTAATTTTCAAAAAAATATACAAAGCATCTATGTACTGATTTATGTTTCAGTGACGAAGATTTCCTCCTTTATGGAAGAAGCGAAAGAGCTGAAATAATGAGAGCAGCGAGCTTTTGGTCACATGTTGAGGCCAGTTACCAAAAATAGCAATCCGTCATCACAGACACCACGACGACCAGCCGCAGTTTGCAAAGCTATTCTGCCTTTTCCACACCTTAGCCCGGCCAGGAGTGCATGTCGAAAAGATGGCAGGGTCCGGAACAGGTTCAAGGCTTCCCACACCGGTCTTAGCTGTCTCTGGAGTTTGCACCGTAGTTGCGGTGCTGGTCTCGATGATGTCGATACACCTCCATCTGAGGAACTACCGAAAACCAGCTCTTCAACGGTGCGTAGGAGTCCATTTTATACCCGGGAATGGCTTTCTGATAGGTCTTTATTGTAGCATGGTTGTCAGAATCATGGTCATGGTACCGCTTTATGCAATTGCCTCGCTCATATCTTTGTTCTCAGTGGAAGCTGCTTTCGTTATTGACGCTATTCGAGACATATACGAAGTGAGTTTTTGATCTTCCGGCTGGTAATTGTGATTGGAAACTCGACCGGCGCATACCCAAGTATCTCCTTCTGCAGTCATATAGACCTGCAGTGTTGATGTGCTGGACATGTGTGACTCGTCTAGTGTGAATTATTACTGAACCAAATTTCCACTCAGGCTTTCGTGATCTACTGTTTTTTTGTCCTTCTCCTTTCATATCTGGGCGGAGAACGCTCACTTCTTATCCTACTTCATGGACGCCCTCCAAAGGAACCGGTTTTCCCTATCAACATATTCAAGCGTGAAATTGACGTCAGCGACCCCTACACTTTCCTGTTTCTAAAGCGCGGTATCCTACGTGAGTACTTCTTGACAGCACATTTTTCTTTTATTTTAAAACTTCTGTCACGATGTAGAATACGTCCAAGTCAAACCTATTCTAGCGGCAGCCACCCTAATCCTCAAAGCTGTTGGAAAATACAACGAAGGAGACTTCCGAGCCAATTCCGGCTATCTTTATGTCAGTATCATCTACAACATCAGTATCTGTTTAAGCCTATACTGCCTGGCGATGTTTTGGATCTGCGTCAATGACGACTTGAAGCCATTCCGGTATGTTTTGACCTCCTTTGTAGGGTGTGAGATTTAATTTTACACACAGACCTGTGCCGAAATTCCTTTGCGTCAAAGGAATCCTGTTCTTTTCCTTTTGGCAATCCATTGGAGTTTCCATCCTTGTTGCAGCGCGGGTCATTGCCAGGCTTGGACCATATACAGACCCAGAACACGTATCAGCCGGCCTCAACAACCTCCTCATTTGCATGGAAATGCCTTTCTTCGCCTTCGCCCATATGTACGCCTTCGCATATACGGATTTCGTCGATCCCAATCACACTTTCGTTGCTCGCATGCCGATATTTTACGCTTTTCGTGACGCATTTGGCGCACGGGATGTCGTGGAGGATTTCAAAACAACCCTTCGCGGCGAAGGCATGGATTATCGCGAATTCGAACCCGCCGAAGGTTTCATGCATCAAGGAGTGGGCCGCGACAACCGCATACGTGCTGGCCTTCGGTATAGCAAGAGTGGTCAGCGAAAATACTGGCTCCCCAAGGCGACAGAGGATGCTCGGCCACCCGGACGCGCTGAGCGTGCTGTCAATCGAGTCATCACCAAGATCGCTGGCGAAGACCAATGTGAAAGTGTGCATGCGCCTCTACTTGCAAGAGATGCAGGGAATGTTGTTCACCTGGCACCTGACATGCAGGACGATATCGAAGAAACGATCTGGGGCGACCAGAATCAAGAGGGTGGATATGAATTGCCATTTGGTGACCTGGACGATGCGGACGAAGAGCTTTTCGACCATAGCAAGAGGTACCTCTTTGGCGACTACAACTACCCGTGCATCGATGTCAGTTCGGAATCCGCACGGACAGTAATTTGGGATGAAGAAGAACGCGTCCTACGGGACGAGCGAGGTGCCTGGTTTTCCCCCATAAGAGGAGCAAAGGGTCAAGCCGCGATGCAGAGTCGCGACCGGCCAGCCTGGGAAGGCTATGGAGCTGTCAGCTCTTCTTCAAGACCTGATCAGCGTAACAACCACCCCCGACAACAACATTTCTACGACGAGAGCTCAATCCAGGGAAACATCATCGACCATGATCACGATCGTTCTATCATACCCGCGGAACCCAAGGACGTCGGCCTGAAGTGGACAAACTCCCACCAGAGATACACGGGGTCATACTCCAAACCTCCACAAGTGAGAAACATCCAGACACCCCAACGACATTCCACCCCATCCTCTTCACGGCCTTCATCTGCCGCGAGTGGAAGCGGGATGAGCCCAATCAACCGAATGCGATCACCACCAATCCTGTCTCGTACCAATTCACGAGCACAACAGTCGCCCATTCTTCCACCTGATGCTGTCGACTTGGTCATTGAAGATCCTGATGCAGCTGAAGAAGATCAGACTCGCGAAAGGCGAAAAGGCGAACCCGCGACACGCGGTTCGGGGTTACGCAAAGTTTACCGCCGAGGGTTTATGACAAATGGAGAAGATGAGGAACTCGTGGAAGCTGAGGCCGAGGTAGAGGAGCTTCGAGGGGGCGATTCACGAAGGGTAGACCTTCGCGGGCAAATCGTTCATACGATTGGAGATGAGGAAAACGACGATTCAGCGTCGAATGATAGCTCGAATTCCCAGCCACATGGTGTTATTGCCAGAACCAGTACGCCTCCACCACATGCTCGTTTGCAGGCGTATAATTACAATGATATCCCCGATCATGACAATCCGTGGGTGTGATATTATCATCCTATTTCTATTTGGCGTTTTCCCATTTCTTTAATGGTTTCGCTCTTGTATCATTTGTATTTTCGACAGCAATTACGAATGTCATCCACTTCCATTAACTGTCAGTCATAGCTGACGAGTCTCTTGATTACAGGCTTACTGTACACTGCACAAGAACCGAAGTCTGAGGACATGTAGCTATAACAAGCGATAGTATCTTGATTTCGGGCTTTAATCACAATATCATACACAGTTCTAGGCAAGTTCTAGCTCTTGAATACATTTACGTTACAATGCAAGTTTTTTTGTTTACTCTTCGACTTGGGGCCCGAGAATGATGATATCGGATTACAACTTGGCGAGAACGGCATCTGCTCCCGAAACGGTGACGTCCCTACCCGGCTCGGTCTAGAGATGTGGATATGCAAATCAGACATCATGTGGAATGGAGATGGTAAACACTTACGCCAACGTATTTTACCACAAGGTCATCGATGATCAACGCGTAACGACCAGTTCGGAAACCGAGACCCAACCCCAAGCCAGAGAGGTCCAAAGTGAGGCCGATCTGCTTGGACCATTCCGCGTCAGGATCAGAGAGGGAGAGGATCTGGAAATAATCAGATTTCTCTCCTGTCTGCAATGCTTCTACACACCTTGTCCTTGAGACCTTCGACGCGACCCCAACCGCTCATCACAAATGGGTCGTTGGCAGATAGAACGGCGATGACATCAACACCCTTTGCCTTGAATTCATCGTATTTCTGGATGTAAGGGGGAAGGTGGTTCACATGGCAGGTTGGCTAGAATTGTTCCATTGGTGGGATTTTCGGACGAACCGGAAATAAAATACATACTGTGAAAGCCCCGGGGACAGAGAAAAGGACGACTTTCTTCCCCTTCCATTCATTTGTCGACAATGCCGTGGCTGAGTATTGACATTATGTTAAGGAATTTGTGTTATATCATTCCCAATCACTTACGGATACCACAGGCGAGCTAGGGATTCAGGAGATGAGCCGGAGATATCGAGAGCTTGAACTGATGCGACTTACGCCGTTCTCGAGCTCGGGGGTATACGGCACGTATTTGAAGGTGCCTTCTGGGATTTTATCGCCGACTTTGATAGACATTGTTTGAGGACGAGGATGGGAGAAGGAGAGTTGTAGAACACTCCAGATCGGTTGCTTTAAATAGACCGCGGTAACGTGATTGTGTCGTCATTCACGTGTGCTTTTGTCAGTCATTCTGACCAAGATCAGGTATAGCACCCTGGTCAGCTTCCATGGAGGAGCATGGGACAAATTTCTTGATAGCATGATGGAATTTGTATTATAATGAACCAAAGGTACCAACCGATGTCGAAAGCTCGGCCATGAAATCTATGTCACGACGCCCGTAAATCCCCCTTCGAGTCAACTTCGAGTGATTGTCGAGTGACTTTGAGAATCGGATACCCCATTTGTGTAAAGATCTGATTTATTGGTGAACTTCAGTTCTGATCGATGCAACCGTGACGGTTGGGACATGGTATGTTATAATTAGTAAAATACACACCTTGAATCCTTTGGAACTCCAGGGGGTCAAAGAGTCGCCGAGCTGAGTGATTATCGGTTAACGAGCCACGGAATTTTCGACAGGCCAGGGTAAGCTGGGAAGCTTAATACAAGCTTACTATTCGAGGACTTGTGCACCTCGGGCACTACCAATGCCAAGATTGAGATCGGGTTGGAACCTGGCAATCGATCCTCCAGCCTGAGAGCCTGAATTAAGCGGTCGACAACAGTTACATAATTTTTTCAAAAGTCGTAGGTGATCCGTGGAAATGGTTCTTTGGACGCGATAAAGAGCCCGATGATTATTGGAAGTGTCGTGCAACGAACCGTCAAAAGACGTTCTCATGCCTCAAGAGGGAGTAAGGGAATTGTCCATGGTTGATAAGTATGTGAATTGGTTCCGTTGGCTACCAATGCGAATTATTCGGGGTCAGGATGCAAAGTTGGAGAACCAGCTTGGGTGTGAATACTATTTGAATGGTCGACTCGGATATCGCGAATTTTTTGCCAGTAAAATTCACCTCATCAAATTAGCCGATATTCCGCTGACCACCCTCGTAGGCGTTAGATAGCCAAGCCCAAGTATTGGAGTTCAGGCAAGGATTCAAACCCACAAGATTAGAAAGCTGGGAGATAAGCATCCGATGGGTATCGAGGGAAAAAGACTATTTAAAAAAAGATTCAAGGCCAAAATATATATAATTCTTCACATACTCACCAAAAAACAAGCAAGTCGAACTGGCAGCTGCCAGGAGAGTTATTTTTCTCTTTTATGATGGTTGAAGAGCAACATACAGGTCAGCCTTGGCGGTCCATATTGTTTGATAAGCATCATCCTTTTTTGGGTGCATCCTCGGGGATCAATCGATCAATAGCCGTTTCTTGCGTTGTTGCCAACTCCTTCCGGCGATTGTCACCGTGAATAACGCGTCTACGCTACGGGTTTACAATGTGCATGAGTGTAAGACCTATTGCTCCAAGCATCACCACCAAATCCGATCTCAAAGGATCTTTAAACACAGCCTTTCGAGACTCGCGGCAGCTCATTGGAGCTATCCATCACCTTGAAGCTGGAGACTAGAGGGACACCTGCTCGAGCCTCGAGGATTCGAAACACCTGGCACCATCCCCTCCATAGCCAGGAGCTGTTTTGCTGAGATATCCAAAGATATCTATAGACCTTTCCCGAAGCTAAATTGACATCATGCAAAAAGGAACCGTTCCACTAAAGGGCATATGACCGATTTGTGGTCTCCGGGCTACAGATTTGATGAGACTGTAGCTCGTGTATGATGATTACACATTTCTGACTGGGTTTATATCAGGTCAGTTAATGAGGTTTGTGAACTTCCTCCCCCTCCCACCATTAACATCATGTAAGTCTGAAGCCGTTGCTCGATCGATTCCTCTCGCTTCATCATACTTGCTTTTATTCAGGCCCCAGGCCCCTCTCTCTGTGGTCCGCGTTGTTGCCAGTACTGATGGCGAACAATATCGTGTCGTCGATTTGTCTGGCGCTCCAGATGGGAGATGGATACGCCGGTGTATCTTGCTCAAGGTGGCATATCACATCCTTGCAATTTGTTGCCTTGTACTGAGCGACTCACATCAATAGTTATCCATTCCAGAATCCGTACATGGGAAATTCTCGATATACCCTTCCGAAGTCGGATCGTTTGCCCTAGGAGGTGCATTGAGTGACAGAAGACTGTTTTCTCATTGTCGAGAAACAGGAAACCCTTCAGGCTCTCTCAAATTCTTCGTGTCTACCTCACCAGATCAACCAATACGATCAAACCCAGGATCCACAAGCCAACCTTTTCCGGTGGTGAGAAATTCATTATCCCAACAAGGTCTGCAAATCATTTAAGATCCATCAAGATTGATAGGCACTCTAAGTGATTAGAGCCTCAGTTATTACGCTCGCATTCTAAGGTACATAATAATTTTGCCAATTCATCGAGAAATGTGCCTCACCCTCCTCACATGTAGAGAAAGATCCCAGATAACTGTACACGCCTTCAGGTCCTCTTCCGCCGAAAATTTTCTGCTTTTGAAGCCCTGTTTTTCTTTATCATTGTAAACTATCACAATTTCATTTTTTGTGTACTAAGTAATGTAACTCGTGCTCTCCCACACGCAACCATGACTAAATTCGGCATGATGGCTTCGTAACTCCTGTTTCATCTTCGTCAAAGAATACCTACGGAGCCATCGGCCGAATAGCCTACGTCATCTGCTCTTGAAAATGCGAGGTTGCAAGGCTAGACCGGCGTCGTCCCAACTTCCAAGAGGTGTATTCCGGATCTTAATGACGCGTTGGAGCTGCATCGCTAATAAATCTCAAAGGGGAATCTCCTTTACTGATAAACACATTAATTTGATAAACTGATCACTTGAAGTGGACGAGTGCGTATTGCGTGAATTAATCACCAGGTGTTTCGATCGAGAACTTTAAGCGCCTAAGACTGGATTAGCCAGCGTGAGAAAGCGCTAGTGACAATTTTTTTTTTTTTTAATTTGCAGGAGATTCCTAAGCAGGATTGCACAGGCCGTGCATCACCGGCGCTTACTACTCTGGAAGAATACCCGGCAGTTCGCCCGATTGCCCAGATTCAATAGGTCTATTCGAAAAAATGCTCGAGTAACGGATCTTACGCAAGTAAAAGTTCATGGGAAGGTCTAATGGCAAGGATTGCCTCAGGCTGGTGTGTTTGGTCTTCCCTCCGCACTCCCCCCTACTCTACAATAATTGCAAGAATTTACTTGCGGATCTCCGTCGGCTTTCCACTCCCCCCCGCCTGTCCACCAACACCGAGCGTGGGACGATTGTTCTTGCCACGGATATGATCGAAGTTTTCACTAAAAGAGATGGATTTTCGCTGTCAGACCAGGAATCGATTAACGATGAGAGGAATAGGTGCTCCTCACAATTCCTCTGCGTTCTCCTTCTCCCAAGGCTCTAGCCTACGAACAAAAATCGGAATGTTGAGTGCTTGATACTGTTAATAACTGGTTACTGCAAACGTACTCAGGTTCGGGGTAGTCAGGCCATTTGGAGGGAATTGCATTAGCAGGCTCGGCTGCAGTTGGGCTGAAAGGTAACTAAATGAGGGATATATCTCTTGAGCGATGGGAACATTGTTCGACCTGGGAATGGATCCCGTCTTGCTCTCGGGGCTCGGCAGATGCTGTATTTCAGCTTTGGCTGAATCATAAATAAATATGGAAATGCGGAAAAGAGAAAGGTATCGGTGCTCAACTGTTATTCATTGTGATGGACGTTGATTCTAATTCTTGTTTCTTTTCTTGATTAAATTCGCGAGGAACAGGAGGAGTATACGCTTAGGCTAGTGAGTGGTGGAAGAGGTTCAAGACCCTTTATAGACAGACTCGTCCGACAATGGCGGTCGTGAGGAATTTGCACAGCCACCTGAACACCTGCAGGAAGAATTATCAATAAAGGGATGCTTCAAGTTGGGGTGCACAGTACCAAATAACACATTATATGTAGCTATATATCCGCGGATGCGAATCCAGGGCTCATGGTCTAAATGAGTTAGTACATGGACTCTTCTTTTTGTCTATGATGGAGCAAGTATTTGCAAGTCGAAGTGCACCGTGAGTCCGTGACCAGCCAGTGCCATGATCTGGCTTGGATCTAGCATCATCTGGAATTAGTCATGAAAATACCCTTATTTGCGCAAAAGAATGGCACGCTTTTGCGGAAGATTACTAACTTGGACTGGGTGATTTCTGAAGCCTTGGGACATTTAGTCACTGCCGGGGCCGGACTATTTTGACGAGGAGGCAAAATGTTACGGCAGGTTGTTTGAATTTTGCCAAGTCACATTTTGCCGTTCCAGACAGTGGGGTTGCGTGTCTTTGGCAAAATTTAACAACCTGCCGTCAATTTTGCCTCTCCGGCAAAATAATCCGGTCGCCGCAGTGAGTACAGGTCTTTAGCTCCTTGGAAATATCGGTCACATTGCGTGAGGTGGGAGAAGGGAATTGCCGGTGGCGGTGCAGTAAGAGTGAACGTTTCCCCGGAGCCTTCTTTTTTCAGTCTTCTTTTTTTGGGAGAACCACCGACTCCTGCCTGAGTCCGACCCTCTGTGGGTCGATTTCACCCAAAAGACGGACGCCACAAAGACAAAAATGTCGACAGTGTGCTGGACCAGTACGTCACTTCAGTACTACCTTCCACGTCCGGTTTGAAATTTTGAAACCTTACCTCTAGGTCCAATTCGTCGAGATGGCCTTCGAGAGCTATCACCAATTCCAAACGAGATATACCTTGAGATAATAAGCTACTTAAAGCCCTCGAAATTTCTTTCCGGTTGGTCGTCACCAGACTTGCACAACTTGGCTCGTGTTTGTCGATTCTTTTTTTCCATTGCCTTACCATGGATCTTCGAGTCGTTCTGCCTTGAAATTGGAGAAGATAAAACCGGTTCTGGGCAAGAAAATCTAACCAAATTCTGCAGGCGTCTTCTCAATGGCGAAAAAGCCGCACAAACAGCGGCACTATTTGTCAAAAAGTGCAATATTGCGTTAACACCGAGCACTGAAATTGGATGGGCACTACAGGAGCTTTTGTCGATGTACTCCAAGGCCATAGCACACATGCCGAATATCGAAGAAATCGTACTGTCGGAGATGGTCATCACCAAGATTACATTGAAGTCCCTGGCGAGGCTCGAACACTTGAAGACCCTCCGGATCATGTCTTGCCACCTTGCTCAAGACGTGAAAGAAAAACATCTAGCGAAGATTTCCACGCTGAGGTTATCATCCCTCGATATTCTATTGTTTCCAGCCGACATGTGTTTGCTTATGGACCAGTCGATTCAGAGCGTTGTGCCTTTGCTGGAGGAGATAAATTGGAGTTGCATCACAAATTTAAAGCTGATGGCAACTGAAATAGCACCTATCATCGAGGTTGCCTGGGTGTCATCGAAAAGCCTACCCCTGGTTGAACTCGATCTCTCGTACATTGAAATGACCCTTCTTCTCCGCCTGCTTGCAAGGACTCCTTCACTAAGGATTCTTCGCGTCTCCAACGTTTCCTATCCCCACCAAGCTCCACCCGATTCATCCACGGTGCCAATGTTGGAAGAACTCCAAGCTCCGCTGTCGGTGTGCACGATGTTAGTTCCTGGACGACCAGTCGCAAATCTTGGCCTAGCGAATGTAGGATTGCAAGAAACCCCAGGTCTGGCTGAAGCTCGCATTTTCCAGACAGCCTCATGTCCTATCTCTCAATTAAGGGTGCCTGTCCAGTTTTACCTAAATGTCCCTTTCTGGAGACATTTTCCTTCTCTTCGAGTCTTGCACTTGGATGTCATTACCTACGATCGAGAGCAACTGCCGACGATTAAGGTCCCAATTCACCAGGTAACATGACCCTTCTTTCTTCTAGGCCCTTCTCGTTGAATCCCTTCCTTCAGACCATTTCAAAAATCGCTGAAGCTTGGCCCCGACATCCCTGTTTGCATACGCTTACTTTCGAAAGTGGCTGGTTCTGGAAGGACAAGCAATTCCTCGACCTCGAACAACAACATTCCTGGATCAAAAATAATTTGATGCCAAAGTTCCCCGCCCTTCGTACTTGCCATTTCTCACAACGCATTGAGTGGCGTTATGACGAAGCCGATGCTCTTTGGAAACCCACAATACCCGACTCCTATGTTTACGGGGTCAGAGAGCTACTCCAAAGGATTGGTGAAGATTGCTTTGTTGACTTCAACAATTGCCTTCAGGAAGTTTTAATTCCGGATAGCCCTTAGATTCCCCGAGTTTTCAGTCAAGGCAAGTGTTCTAGTGAAGGTCATATACGACCCCTCTACTCAGTGCTGACAACGCTACTTTAAACTATAGGGATGTGGCGAAATAACCCTTGCATAGAGAATGTCGATGACCACCGATTTTCTTTGCGTCGCGCACAATTTAATGATACCCCTATCTCACGGATTTACACTACCGCTCTCTATCCGTACTTCCCACACCCCTTTTCAATGGCGAGGGTTGGAGCTTTGAACTTCATATGCGGGTCGATGGGGCCCGTTTATCTTTCTATCTCTTCATTATACTATAACCTCATTCTTGAGAGTTCCTATCTTCAGCTACCCTCTCGACTCCGCCTTTGCCTGGAGAATGGGGCGCCTTCTTGCTGCATAATTTTTGCAGGCTAGGTTTTCCGGCACCCTGTGTTGATTTTATAAAGTTATCTAGATTCCCACCAAAGTTTCTTGCGTTTGCTTATTTTCCACCTTTCGGGCCTAGGGATCAAGAAACGATAAACCGGATCATTTACTCATTGATCGCCTTTCACTCTCGGAAATCCAGAGCATGTCTCCCTATGTCTCCCGATATTTTTGCGGTTATCCGATTGGCTTCGTCTTATAATTCAAATTTCATTCTCAGGAAATACTACACGCCCATCTGCGCGTGAGACTTTAATGATGCCTTGCCACAGCCGCCACCCGATATGGCAGGTGATATCACCTGATGTGATTCAGGTGCCAAGTCGAGGTCGATTAATCCTCTCGGTTGGCTCTCGGTTGAGAGGAATACCAACCAGACCTCGGCAGCTGGTAGCAGACCGGTCTCGGGTACTGGTCTTGTGGAGGGACCTATGTAACCTTGAACGGTTACCATCTCAGACAACATACCATCGTCAGCAGGATATTAATTTGCCACCAAACAAATCAAACCACGACACATGTTGTGTTCTCAGGAAGTTGCATGGGCGGTCTTACGAAATGAGCATGTACGAGATGATGGTGATAACTTCAAGGTATGAATTTCAGTAGATTATGGCTAGGGTGGCTTTAAACTAGATACAGGAACAAAATTAGGTGTGATCGTGATCGATTAAAACGGTGGTGCAGTGTGTAAAGATTGGCTTGTGGTGGTTGAGGGTGTGATGCATCATGAATGCGCCAGTGAGTCCTTCCTAATCCTTCGTGATATCCCCCTCATTCTCTCCCCCATCGGTACTGTTGCCGGCTTCAAGTTCCTTGTTTTCGTCAGATCCATCCCGAGCTGTTTCTTCAATAAATGTATTCATCTCGTCCTGGGTGCCTCCAAAGCGAGCGCGGTCTTGCTGGATGATAGTAACGAAGTACCTTTTACAAGTGGATTCAGCGATATGATGGTCTGAGATAGGTGGTACACACTTCGAAGCCTTTGCAGCCTTCATCTGGCGGACTGCTGCCAACTCGCTGTCCACCGTTGACCAAAACTTCCGAAGCACTCCACCTTCCATCACCTCGGAATAAAGCACGAAGCGCTGAGGCGGAAATTATTTCAAGAAAAGACTTTGATGGTGGTTTGCAACATACGAGGAAGGCAATGCGAGCACAAAGTTGCGGGGTGAAGCTGAGCTTGGCTCGTGCGTAGAGGGTCGAGATAGAGGTGCAGAGCTCGGTTAGCGTGAGCGCGTCAATCCTTTTCTCGGGGTTCGCTGGGTCAACACGGCCCATTGATTCACTGATCTTCACAACAGTTAGCGCAGTGCACTGTGCAGATGAGTATTCGTAAGAAAAACAGACCTTCGCTTTGATATCATATCGTCGGTTAGTAAATTTTTTGGCAACGGAATGTTCAATGGTCTCGAGCTTGGTTTGGTCGCCCAGAACAGCCAGTGTTGCACCCCAATTTGGATTCGCTCGTAATACGTCCTGGAATATACGATGATTCACGTCGAAAACACTGTAATGAGGTTACTCACCATCAGTATTGGTGTCGGGCCAGCCTTTGGATCCTTTGGATTCTCAAGGTATGCATTGAGGGTGGGGTTGAGTAGGATGGAGAATGTGAAGGCGTCAATTTTAGACTGGCATAAGAATGTTAGACACAGATAAGAGATAAATTAATGTCCACTACAGCTATCTTTTTTGGAATTGAATAAAGGACATCGGGAGGGTTCAACCCCTCTAGCTGCTCCCGAATCTTGAACATCCCAGCGGCAATTATAATATTCTGCTGAACGAGCCCATACTGCGCAAATAGGTTAGATATTGGCTCAGAATGGATAACTGGTGGACAGCTCACATTCGCAAAATTTTGGAGCTCGGCAGTGTCAGTTTTACGAAGTTTATACCTCTGGCTTGTAACCTTAGCAAACTGTGAGTGATCTTCAGCTGGCCGCTTTCGACGGCTGACTGGGCCGGGTGCTGTGGGAGAGGAAGATAATTCCCAAGACGATGTGCGATTCCGAATTGGAGTCGAAGTAGAGGTGTCGCGAGTGGTAGGTGGTGCAATTGGTGAGCTTGTAATGGAGGACATAAGTAAAGAGGTAGCAGTTGGCATGTTGAAAAGTGGGTAATTGGAGCAAAACGGAGAGAGAAACCAGACAGCAAAAACAAAGCAAAAGGGTACTAATGTATGGTAAAAGACTTAAGTAGCGCAGAAAGGAAAGAAGACTTGAGACAAAGCAGACCCTGTGGACTGGCTGAGCACAAGAAAAAAGCAATGAAGGGAAAGAAGGTGGGGGATGCAAGCGGGCTGATGCCAGCTGGAACCGTTTCAACTTGGACGGCGACAAGTCACGTGTCCACCAAATCTCAGTGATTTTGACCGTTCGATAACGAAGATAGGACTGCGATACTCACTTCCAAAGTTTTGAGATGCCAGCTTTGAAGGGTTCGCAAATCTCCCTCACATATTGGGAATTTTAAAATTGACAGAGAGACAGACCTGTTCGATGAGGATCCCAGAGATCAGACAAAGTATCTGTGTCGTATCTGCTTTGGAAGAGTCACCAAGAAGGCCAGGGCAAATCACCTGAAGTCCAGGCCGGGACATGACGTCAAGAACGCAGACAGTGGTCATTCATGCTAATGACTCACGTTGGTTTCTGAATATGCACGCACTTCACAATGCACACCTCATTAGGGAGACCGTGCCGG
>Ga0307509_10001730_pt1 | contig 36311 bp, 28 predicted proteins | sample 10_EM_MG_FD_202245 | JGI IMG/M metagenome (GOLD analysis project Ga0307509, IMG submission 202245) | Populus trichocarpa ectomycorrhiza microbial communities from riparian zone in the Pacific Northwest, United States - 10_EM | ecosystem: Host-associated > Plants > Roots > Unclassified | place...
GAGAACGGAGGGAGGGATTAACACGTAAACTCAGGGTTCACGCAATACCGATCGGTGATAGAGGGAGGGAGGGGGAGAGAGGAGAAAAAAAAAACCACACATACACGCGACAATTGCAGTAGAAAAGCAATAAAATGAAGGAGCTATATCCCTTCAATCAATGAGAGTTGTGGAAGAGAAAATAAAATATAGAACCCTCGACGGATGAAGACGGGAGGGAAAGGGAAGCAACTGTTAAGAAGCAGCACCGGCAGTACAAACAACCCGAAGTACTGGGCGAAGGTGGATGAATGGGGGAAGGAGAGGAGGAAGAGGAGGGAAAAGGGAAAGGTCTCGAGCTTACCGCAGGATTAGGAAGAGGCGGAAGAGAGAGGAAAATAAAAGCAAGGGAGGAAGGAATGTGCGTGTGCGTGCGTGTGTGTGTGTGAAGTGCTGGGTCAGTCTGGTTTGTGCGGTGCAATGAACAACGGGAGTTTCTCTCTGTCAAATGTCTGCCTGTCTGTTCTACAAAGCGATCATAATAAGCAAAGAGCAATGCAAACTCAACTCTCAACCTTTCGAACCTTTTAGAGGAGGAAAAGGGGGGGGTGTGGTGGAGGGTGTTGCACCGATCCAGAAATGGCCAAAGAAGGAAAGAAAAAATGGAGAGAATAAGAACAAGAGGACCTGTCTGTGGTTGTCCATGCCAAGCTCAAGTCCCGTAGCTGCATCAAGTTAGGGTATGTAAACTACTTTTTCTTTTCTTTCCCCTGAGCATCGTCCAATTAATCCCCTTGGTCTCTTCTCCACGACCCTAATTTACTATTGATTGAAGATGGATACTATATGATGGACGTGATCCTCCCATCCATGACACTTATCATTTCACATCACACCATACGAAAGGGGGAGCGCCATAGCCAATTATCTGCAATGACGGAAATCGCTCCCCCCCCTCCAAATACCTCAATTCTCAATTTTCAATTCCTCTCCTTGCTGCTGCGCACGAGTAGAGTACCGTACTCGAGTACTATAGTTTACGTTTACTTGTGGTATTTTGTGGGGGTGTCATCATCATCATACAAAGTACTGGTACAAGTACTTTGCTTTTGCATCGCCTTACCGAGTTTCAACAACCCAGGGTCCTGACCCCCCTCTCCTCCCCTCAATGTGAGACACAGAGACTAAAGTTCGGAACCTTGATTCAGCCTCCATTTCTTTGACTCCTGTCCAACAAAATGGACGAGTTGTCGATACCGTATCGTGAGTTGAGCAGAAAAAAATTTTATAAAAATAAAAAAGTAAAAACAAAAATAATAAAACAAAATAAGCCTTAATTAAAGGGAGCACAGTAATTGAATGTCGCAAAAATAAGAATATTTAAATTAATTTATTGCCATACCTGGTACTGCACCTCTATCATAATATGGGGGTCATTGAAGATCCCTGAGCACTCTTTTCCACTACAAGTTAGCCTCTGCTCACCGTGCAGGTAGCCACAACCAAACCAAACATCACCGGATTCATACAATCTCGAAACCTACAAACCAGCGTGGTGCCGTAGGCTACCGTACCGTACAAGTACAGTGCCCTCCCATATCACGCTACAGTACTCTATGATACCACCTCCAGCCTCCAGCCTCCGTCCACCCTCAAGAACTTCATCAAGCACCGTGACCCCCCCCCCTTCCCATCCGCACCCTCGCAACCACCTACCTATACACCATACAACCGGTATCAGAAATATACATTACATCCGCCTTCAACCGGCGTCAAGCAAAAAAATAAAATCCCAGCCATCTTGTGAATGCACAGCACCGTTAAAAATCCGCCATGTGGTTTTATATCACCATGGCCATCATGGTAGGAACCGAACGGGTACCACGCCGTACAGTACCGTACATAGAGCGTCGTACGATAACAGTACCGATGGGAATGTAAAAAATAAAATAAAAAAAAACAATAAAAGCCCCCAGGATCCAAGGGTCTCTTGCTCTCTCCCGCTGCCTGTCCGTTTGGGGGGGTTCGTTCGTTCGTTCGTTCGTTCGTTCGTTCGCGTGGACGCTACGGCGGCCACAACCATATTCACTTTGCTATCTCGAGACAAACCAATCACAAAAGCTACAGCTGCTCAGGCAGACAGACGTCAAAACATAAGAAACAACTCCTACCTCCACCCACAACTAACTCGACGGATAATTATTTACACAGTTATGACCTGTAGACTAATGTTACAACGGGTGAAACCATTGAAAAAAGGTCGGGGAAAAAAGAAAAAAAAAACATGAAAAAATGAGAACGAAACCCCTCTCGTGGACAAAAAGAAGAAAGCTCTAATTATATATGACTCTCAACAAATGCAAGCAGAGTTTAGGAAATAACTTAAACCCATTCCCTACAAGCCTACCTTCCCGTGCCCTTGACCGGAGCAATCAACTCTTCCGCAAGCTCTTTCTCTAGTCTTTCCAACTCAACAGCATCCTGGTCTGGCCGCCTAACGGCAATATCCTTTGGTCTGTAATCGCTGAACAGGAACTTCAGACACTTCTCTATGATCCAGCAGACGCCAAAGTCCAGTATCATGACGATGGTCATGGTCAATTTGAACTCGTTAGAGAAGGGGACAAGCCTCAGCTTCTCGTTGAGTTCGGGTATGAATTCGGTTGCGCAGGAGAAGGCGACTCCAGCCACGCCTATGAGACCCCAGTACATTCCCTTGTTCTCCTTGATGGATTCGCGGAACGGCCGGCCTTGGTAGTTGATCGCGAAGGTGGAGATTTGCTGGATTAGTTGGAGGAGGTAGATTGCCGAGTTGAGGAGACTGGGGGCGAATTCCCCTTCGAGGTCAACGTTCTCGTCTCTTCTGTTTACATAGTTATTATTGAAATCTATAGTAGCTAACTGGAAAAGGATTAAACTTACGGTTCAACCCTGGCCACATATCTTGAGATGTAAATCAAAGTAACGATGTGAACGGCAAACTGTCCCAAAACACTTCCGATGATATAGAAATTGAAGATATTTGGCTGAGGGCGCTCCTTGCTGAGCTTCTCGACAGGCTTTGCTCTGCTCAAACTCAGGAAACAGACGCTCATCAACATGCCGCTGATGGTGACCTGTCCGTCTCCGAACTTGATGCCATCGAGATAGAGCACGCTAAGAGAGTAGGCCGAGATCAAGCAATTCAGTGCCAGAATCTTGTACATTTGGATAGTAGCCACGAGTGTGCATCTTCCTTGTCTGATAATGTTGGCGATAGCAATGACGTTGGCCAGTTTACTGGTAAATGGAGCAGCAACTGAGGCATCACCGAGTTTAATAGTCGGTGGCTCAGAGTCCTCCTCAGCCTCCATCATTTGTGCCATCATCTTATCCGCGAACTTGGCAGCCTGTTGCGCACCCTGTTGCTCCTTGGTAGGTTTAGAGTTTTGTAGAGCGCGAGCACCCGGCGTGACAATTGTTGGTATTTCCGGTTCACGTTTAGCCAGAATACTCTCTTTGGTAACACCCCGCTTAGCAGCTTCGTTCTCAACAGCCTTTTCATAGTTCGGGTTTCCGGGTCCGGGAGGGTAGAGATGAGCAATATGGACTGGTGGAGGTGGTGGGACTTGATTGAACCTCTTGGTCAATTGGACTTGCTTCTCGTACATCTCCTTGAATTTGGTAATACGGTAATGATCTGAGATGCGTCGGAGGTCCTCTTCTGATCCGTTTAGGAGGGCAACACCAATGTGCGCTTGTTTCAACGCTCCAACATCATTCGTGCCGTCTCCACACATCAATGTTGTATAGCCTGCGGACTTTAATCCATTGAGAATGAATTCCTGCAAGTAGCCATTTAGTGAGCTTTCAGTATAAATACATTTTTAAGAAAGCAACATACCTTTTGGAGGGGAGAAACACGAGCGTAAACCCAGGTATGCCTAAGCAGATCTACAACACTAGGTTGGTCTTGCATCTTAGATAATGCATAACCAGTCACACAAATATCTTTGGTTGCAATAATCTCCTTGTCAATCGGGTCACCAGGATTAACCGGGATAATGGTCTTTTCATCAACAGATCTCCACACCAAATCTAAGCACAGATTAGTACTCGCTCTAAATATTGGAAGACAAACGATCAAACCTACTGCTTCCAGATTTATCGCCTTCAGGTGCGTCCAAGATCAAAACATCGCGATCTACAATTTCAACCTCCCTCGCAACGTGAACAGCGGTGAGCGGGTTGTCCCCGGTGATCATGACAACACGGTGGCTACTCTCGTTCAACATTCTGACAGTCTTCTTCGCATCGCCCTTGAGAGGGCATTGCAAAACCAAGAAACCAGCAAATACCAAATTGCACTCAACCTCCTCTCGCTTCAAAGTGTTCAGTTTGTTCTGGTTCCACTCGCTATCATAAGAGAGATATTTGTATCCAAGGGCAAGCACACGAGATCCACGGCGCGTGAACCATTTGAAGGTTTCCTCATAATCGGCAGGCACTTCAACCAACATATTCCGGACAGTTTCAGGGGCACCCTTAACGCCGACGAAGGTAGCCTTAGTCTTTTTTCCCTGATGGTTGAGTAGTACCGAAGCAACAGAGCTCTGTCTTTTCAATGCCGATGAAAATTGAAAACGTCTCTTGATCTGCACAATACCTGCAGGGCTAGCGAAGCTAGCTCTGGGAGCTGAGCTAGTAGCCTTGCTGGTCAAAGTGTCGTTCTTTCCAAGGGTCCATCCGAGCGCGTTGAGAGTGGCTTTTTCCATAGGATCGCCAACAACTTCACCCTCATCGAGTTTAACAAGTGCGTGAGCGGTAGCAAGAACTAGTGTGGTCTCTCCACCAGCGTTTCCGACCCCCCTGAGCTTCTCAATTCCAGCCTTTCCGCCATTCAAACCAGCAATACCTTCGACTACCAAATCCTCGCCAGTTAAAGTGCCAGTCTTATCAAAGCAGCAAACATCAACCCTTCCAGCGTACGGAATTCTGAAAGGCTCAGTGCAGTAAATAGCGTATTTCCCCAATGCTGCCAAAGACGTATTCACAGCCAGGCTCAATTCCATAGGAAGCTCCGGGGGAACAACAGAGGTGATAATCAAAACACAGTCCAATAAAAGCTTGCTCCTCTTACGATCCTTCTGAACACCTTCAGTCCAGACGTACCAACTCGCAGCAATAGCGAACATGAGCAAGAACAAAATAAACAGTAGAGCTTCAGCATTGTTGGCAGAGACACGTTCAGTGGAGTAAATCATAGTGCGGACTAGGGATCCCTGACTGGTCTCAAATCCAGTGCGAGTGACAACAGCAAGAGCGCCACCATCAGGCGGGGTTTTTACACCGGATTTGTTTTCCAGTGGGGCATCATCGGGGTTGGCAGTATTGTGTGTAATTTGCAGAACCTTGGTGCCACCGTGAACAATGGCGTTCTTGTCCATTCCCTCAATATCAACCTCGGCATCCTCAGGTCTAAGAGCAATGGAATCTTTCAGTAAAGGAGTTGACTCTCCCGAAAGCATGGCCTCGTTGACAATTGCAGTTCCAGAGATAAGAATCATGTCGCAGGCAACACCAGAGTCCTCCTTAGTTCTATCAACAGACACGAGATCACCGGGGAGGAGTTGATCAGACTGGACCTCCTTCCACTTTCCACTGCGATGGACATAAATCGGATATGGCTTGATGCTCATGCCCCTGAATTCGTTCAGAGTTCTCTGGCGCTGCCAAACGACTGTAGATTCGAAAGCGACCAGCATGAAGAGCGTGAACAATGAGTAGTACCAGTACTCATCCAAGCACCACAGACCGACGCAGAAAATCTGGAAGACAAAGAATGGCGCCACAGCATGCTCCTTGAAGAGCTCCGTGAAAGTGGGCACGGGGATGTCAAAAGAATTAGTTCCGTAGTGACGAAACAAGTGGTTAACATCCTTTTCGCTGATTCCCTGGGCATTCTGGAAAGTCTCGAGCTTTGGCCTGGGCTCGATGTCAACGGGGTATACCAAGGGAGAGAACGAGCCGGTTTCGGGAGAGTAGATGAAGCGGCGTTTTTGAAACAAGAAGGATATCTCTTCCGTCCCACCGCTCTAGGGGGAGTGTTAGTAAACCGCCGAAGAGATGCTGCGCATTTAATGTGCTTCTAAGGACTTGTACTCACCCTGTCGCGAGTCAATTCACAAATATCTGGGCTTCCGGCATTCTCTATCGGAATGACCTTGATCAATTTTGCATCTTCAACTCCGGAGGCCTACGCCAGCGCCGCACACGTCAGCAGCCTATTTCTCGATTCCGTCGTCGATCCCCATACCTTGATGCCGGTAATCCAGGCTTTCCAACCGATGCTCCAATGACATCCCAACCAAATGAGCGCCTGAACGCTCAGGATAGTACCGAAATAGAGGACAGTCCACTCCTGACTGCCCAAATACTTCTCATAGCTAGCAGAAGGAAAGTAAATTGAAAAAAAAGCCGGGTAGGTTGCAAGGAAAGGCCAGGTGTACAATCGGAACAGTGGCGGCAGTGGATTAAGTAAAGATGCCGAAGCGATCTGGGGTGAGTTTACCAGAATCGCCCTGGGGAATGTTAGCAGACGGAGGCGGCGTATTGGGAACGCCAATAGAGGTAGAACTCACATGGCGAAATGGTTGATGGGAAAGCGAGATATCCCACTGTAGAATTGATTGCAGATACCCTAGGTTTGATCTTGAGGGTCTTTTGAGAGAGTAAAGGATGCTGAAAAAGAAGAAACCGAATAGCAAGAAATGCCTCTAGTAAAAGAAGAAAGAAGGTGACGAAGAAGAATAGCCAGAAGAATAAGAAAAGGGGAGAAGAGGAATAAGGAGTGGGATGGACCACCTGTATATCCAAGAGATTACCAGAGATGGATGGCGCACGACAAGAGGGGGGAGAGGAGGAGGAGGAGGAGGAGGAGGAGAGAGAGCTTCCTCAGCCGTGCTGGTTATGCTATCTTTTTTTTTAAGGTGTCACAGAAATTGAATGGCCACCTTCTGTTAACTTTCGCTCATGCTTACCAGTAGACTACCCCTTCCAACAACATGGTTAAACAATGACATTTGAAGGAGGTTGAAAGCAAAGAAACTAATGAAATTGACAGGAAAAGGAAGCAAAATGTAGCACCAGCACTCTGCCCCCCTGCTTCTGGGCAATAAATACAAGTACTGTACGAGTACTCACAGAGCTGGGTCAAAGGTAGAAATTCCTATGAGTTCCTATCAATTTTTGCTTACTAAGACATTAAAGAACCCTCTTCAATCCCCATTTTCAGAAGCCCCGATTCAATCCCCTCCCTTTCTAACCCCCCGGGTTCGATTAGATTTATCAAAGGCCTTCTTTGCAACACTGGTACAGAGGGGTTCGTTAGCTTTTGTGCCCTGGGCGCAGTATCTCGCAACAAGTGTTGTTTTAAGCTATCCTATAACCACATTACAGGTACCAGTATAGTACTCTTTCCAGATCTTCTAGATCATCCAGTATCCCGTACCTTGTTTGACCGCGGCTAGTTTCCGACCTTTAGTTTAACGAACCCCTCTGTACCCGCTGCCACTCGTAAAAGTTTTTTGCATCTGTCCTACATATCACCAGCCCTAGAAAGACAAAGGCCTTGTCCCTGACACCGTGTCATTCTCAACCTCGTCTTGCCCCAAAACATTTTTTTTATGCCCAACGAAAAACCTCATTCCGCCTGATAGCGCTTCCCCTTCGTCTCAACCTCCAAATCCCTCTCAACTCGTTCTCTCACCATCCTCCCTCTCTCCACACCCCCTTCCTTGTCCTCCTCTACCGACTTAATTCAGAATTGATCCGTTTGCAATAATGTCGGCTGCTGTGGTTCTTGGTAGAGCTTCGTCGCGCGGCGTTGCTGCTTGCTTGAAGGGTGGTGGTATTAAGAGTGCTGGATTGTTGAGGCTGTAAGTTTTTTTTCTTTCTTTTCTTTACCACCTTTTTATTATTATTTTATTTCCTCCCTTTACTATCAGGCTTTTCCATCGCGGGCATGGGCATCAATTGAGGAATATGCAGCAGCTTACAATTTTATTCTCTCCATTTTCTCTAGTCGAAGTCAACCCCAATCGCTTTCCTCGCTACTTTCCAGATACTATGCATCAAAATGTATTTCCCCACCCCGAACAAACTTGAGGGAGAGAGTTGACAGGTTTCGAATAGCATACCCTCCTCATATTGTTGTCTCCATGCCCGCTCTATCCCCGACAATGACTTCGGGGAATATTGGCACATGGCAGAAGGACGTTGGCGACGCCATTTCTCCTGGTGATTCCTTGGTTGAGATTGAGACGGATAAGGCTCAGATGGACTTTGAATACCAGGAGGATGGCATCCTAGCCAAGATATTGAAGCCTAGTGGGTCTAAGGACATTGCGGTTGGAAAAGTAGGTTCAATTATGCACCTGTCATCTAGTGGGGTGTTCGCGGGTCGTGCGACTTTCACCCTAACTAGTGTATTGACTAATATGGTGTTCTACAGCCGATTGCTGTCGTCGTGGAGGAGGGGGCAGATGTGTCCGTCTTTGAAGACTTTACCGTTGAGAGTGAAGACTCTGCCGTTGAGAGTGCTGGAGGAGAGGCCAAGGAGGGATCTCCGAGTTCTTCCGAACCTCCAAAGCCCTCACCGGAGCCTGTGAAGTCTGGGGAGCCAACTTCTAGTGGGGGCAGACTAGAGACTGTTATGGAGCGTGATGGAAGAATCATTGCTACCCCCCTCGCGAAGAAGATTGCATTGGAGAAGGGAATTGCGCTGAAAGACGTTCAGGGGTCTGGAGAAGGTGGTCGCATTACCAGCGCTGACGTGGAGGCTTACAAGTCCGATCGGGGTTTCTCTGCACCCGGTGGTGCTATAAGCACTGATATTCCGTTGACATCCATGCGCAAAACAATTGCATCCCGTCTCCAGGCTTCGAAGAACACCAACCCTCACTACTACGTCTCAGCTTCTCTCTCTGTGGGCACGCTTCTCAAACTCCGCCAGGCTGTCAATACATCTGCCAAGGGAGAGTACAAGCTTTCCGTTAATGACTTCCTAATTAAAGCTGTCGCCAATGCACTGCTCAGGGTTCCCACTGTCAACTCTTCTTATCGTGAGGATGAGGGTGTTATTCGTCAATTCTCCACTGCCGATATTTCTGTTGCTGTTGCTACCCCAGTTGGCCTTATGACTCCCATTGTCAAGAATGCTGATGCCAGAGGTTTGGTTTCGATCTCTAACGAGGTCAAGTCCCTTTCCGAAAGAGCTAGAGATGGAAAACTTAAGCCCGAGGAGTACCAAGGTGGCACCTTTACCATCTCAAACATGGGAATGAATCCCGCTGTTGAAAGGTTCACTGCTATCATCAACCCTCCACAGGCTGGCATCTTGGCTGTCGGAACTATTAAGAAGGTGGCCGTTGAGGGCAAAGACGGAGGTGTTGAATGGGACGAGCAAATCGTTGTTACTGGATCCTTCGATCATAGGTAAGCATCAAGATCGCCCCCGGCTTGGATCCAACGATTAATTATTAATTTTTTTGCTCCCTTAGGGTTGTTGATGGTGCTGTTGGCGGAGAATTCCTTAGAGAACTCAAGAAGCTCATTGAGAACCCCCTAGAAATGCTCCTATAGGAGGCCCCCTTTGCTAAATTCTCATTTCCCTTTCCTTCACTCTGTTAAGTAGGTTAATCTCATGAACCGGCATGCCACGAGTGATTTTACATAGACGAAGTAAACCAGTAACGATAACTAAAAGCATATGAATATCGTCAATGGCGGGAGTGCGTTTTCTCGATATGGCTATATAATTCATTACGTCTCCCTTTTCTTCTTCTTCTTCAGATCTTCTCGATATCCCTTCCTCTCTCTTTCGCACCGCCTTGTATATCATTTCGTGTTCTGTTTATGATGTGATGTGTTTGCAGCAAGCAGGGCGGCATGACGGCAGCCGTGCCTTTTTTCCTTCTGCGCACTTAACGACAACACATTCGCTCTACTCTTTTTGTGACATTGAGTGCTAGTGGTCAAACACTCCAGCGAATTGATATTAGCACAGGAGTTTCCCGATTTTAAAGAAAGTGACATTGACACGGAGAGGGTGATGTGTCCTTTACTGTGTTTTGGGTAGAGCCGTACGAGCACAGGCAATGGTTGACCGCCAACCGCATGGTATGCTAAAGGTTTGTTCGTGCGCCTATGATGCAACTCTCAACACAACTTGAGATAGCGTAGACAATAGATTAGGAACCTTCCACTCATATCCCTACAGCCGCCTTCCCTTTGTGACTATTTTACCGAAGAAATCAGACTCCCAAACAAAATTTACTAAACAACTTCTCCCCCCACCCCTTCTTCGAGTACCTCAAACACCACCTCTGTCCTCGGCGCTCGTCGGAATCCCTCCCGAACGCAACAATCTCCTCACCACCGCTAAACTCATCATTCTCCGACCTCCCAAGTGTATGGAAGCAAAAATAATGCAGGGCCCTCCCAACATTCGCCAGCTCAGCGTACCAATCACAAATAGTTTCCTTGCCACGGTTCACATTAGTGAACCGCCAATCCGCCGTCCAAGGCCGGCGATAGTCCACGAACTCGACCGCTTCGCCGGGCGCAAGGCAGGTCTGGTTGGATAGCTGACTAACCCCCCAGAACAGATTCGAGTACTTGTTCTGCGGTAGCTGCTGGGCGTCCGAGAGGTACTCGCAGCCGTAGGACACAATCTGGTGTTTTTGCTGAGAGTCGCGGAGTTGCTGCATGTAATCCACCGCCTCGCTAATTATGCCGCCGCGCTCAGCGACTCGTGCATCGCCGGCTTGGGAGCCCGCCGGGTGGTCCCAGGGCGGCGGTAGGCGGATTGGACCCCAGATGCGATCGGAGTGGGTTCCGGGAGCGTCATGGCGGGAGGGGGCGGGAGAGGACGGGAAGGTGCAGGTGTACCGATTCTCGAGGAATAGTGGGCCAAAGTTGTCGTGGTATTCGTGTGTTGCTGTGAGCTTGCAATGAGGGTATTTGCTGGCGCTAACAAAGATTCCCGTGGGGAAGAGAAGGAGTGGCGAAGTGAGGAGGAGGAGGAGGAGGATCTTGAAGGTGGGCGTCATGATCAATGTTCTCGTCGTTACTACCGATACCACGGTACACCGTCCCTAGCATAGGTAATCTGCTGTGTTCGAGCACTACGATAGGGGAGACTTAGAAGAAGAGCGGGGAGAAAAAGGACGGATGAGTGGATCCAGTCTTGTTTTATGCATGATTTGACAACGGTCGTGCTTTTGCTTTTGCAGCTTTTTGACGCCGCTACAGACCGGAGGTTATTTTTTGACAGGAGGGGAAAGGAGAGGGCAGGAGGCGTGTGTGCGATCGGCGGAATCGGCTGGGGTATCATAAGCGCTCTAGCTGTGCTGCTGCGGGTATGATACGCCGGTATGCTTTGCCGCGCACGAGATGATGAAACATGATTACTCGTGCGTTGGAAGCCTATTGCTTGCTTGCTTGTGTGGATATAACAGCATTGTCGATCTGGCATCTGAGGTTTGGCTGTCTGCTTCTGGAGACTGTCAAACAACCGTACTCGTACAGTATCATACAGCTCGGGGACAAAACTCTTTCGTCTGACACACGGTTTTATATCATACCAAATTTAACGAAAAATAGACACTTTAAAAACAGACAATTCCCAACACTGCTTGCATGAAAACACTCCAAACCCCTCCCTCAGCTAGAGAATGACTTTTATTCCTTCAGACCCCCAGAGGTAGAAGGCCCAAGGGATCAAAGCCGTTTCACTGTTCATGGTTGAGTTGGCTGACCCAAAAGCGTACCCAAAATTTTGTATGAGGCTCGATATCATACAAAAAAGTAGACCACTTATCATACTTGGCAACAAACCAATTCCTGATATGTAGTTACTGTATCATACTTAAATGTCCACTATTCTATAATTTTTATAATTTTCCGTAACATGATATTCCTCATGTTATATACATACAGGTTTGCAGATTCTCATAAGTTTAAGCATCGTGCCACACATGAGAGAGGGTGGTGGTGAAAGTGGCTACTTTGGTGGGGGTGAAAAAAGGGCATCGGACGAAAAGGTTTTGTATGATAGCTAGATTGAGCCCGAAGGTAGCTTTAAGGGATGCTCTGTGCAAGGTATAGTACAATACCATTGCTGCGGACGCAGTGCCGACCCGGTAAGCCAACAAACCTGTCTATGGGGTCTTATGATATGTACACCGGAAGATATCACATTACCAGCAGAAGTATAATCTAGTGAGGGTCTGATAAGTTAAGGCGTGGAGCTCCAGTATACTGGTCTATAACCGTATGAGTACTATGCAGCTTTGCAGAAAGCGTTGCGAGATATCAAGTGTAGATTAGCTCATTGTAGTAGCACGGTAGTCCTCAGCAAGTGATACGAGGAAAGCATAAACCGGCGGGTGATAAAACAGGGATTAACTTAGCAACAAATGTATTTTTTTTTTGTCAAGTTACCCTACTTTGATGAATTTACTTCTTTTTTTTCTTGCAAAGTACAGTACGGTAGCGCACATAGGCGCACACAACTCGATAGATATTCCCGGTCCGGAATTTGTACTCGACTACCACTAGCATGTAGCACAACACATGCCAGCACAATCTCCCTGACCAGAGCATGAGAAGTTCCACAGCACGCCTCGTGTTCTAGTCTTAGTGAAATCGTCAAATTCATGCCACAAATGTACGAGGACAAGCTCGAGATGCGATAGCGGTTCTCGTAACAAGCTACTGTAAACACCTGACACGAGGCTCTAGGAATCTAAACTCCTGGGCTGGGGCAAGAAAGGTGTGGATTTGATACTTGATGAGAAGCTCTGATATCTGCTTCTCCACTGCGATTTTCAACCCAGCGCTATTATCTAACTCATCAAGTGATCGGTGATCAATTTGTTAGGTCAAAATGGGAAGTGTACTTCCATGGTATTACTCTCCAGGTTTGAGGGGTTTCAATGGGTGGCACTGTACAAACGAGTGATGTGTTATGACGGGCATGGTGGATATCATGAGCAGAGGTTGACACCTATACGATAACCAGATTTCACAAAAGACCGACTGTGGAAGGGAGAAAACTGCTGAAATCGCCCATGTTCTAATTTCATTTGGTATTGGATTTTTTTCCCCCCCTCTGCCTAAGACAACCCATCGTAACACATTTACTGCTTATCAGCCTTAGCAATATAGGAGATCAAATCCAGAACGCGGCGAGAGTAGCCCCTATAGAGAATTAGCTCCCGTACCAGCGAAACGGGAAAAACGAACAGACGCCGGACTTGAACTTACCATTCATTATCGTACCAGCTAACAACCTTGACAAAGTTGTCGTTCAATGAAATGCCCGCCTTAGCATCAAAAATGGATGAGGCGTTATTGCCATTGAGGTCAGTGGAGACAAGCTCGTCTTCAGAGTAGGCGAGGATCCCTTTAAGGGGACCGTTGGCTGCCTCTTTGATAGCATCCTTGATTTGTTCATAGGTGGCTCCCTTCTCGAGACGAACAGTGAGATCCACAACGGAAACATTCTGGGTTGGGACACGCATGGCCATTCCAGTGAGCTTCCCATTGAGCTCTGGGATGACTTTACCGACAGCCTGCAAAAAAAAAAAGGCTTAGCATATAACTTATTCTAAACTCGAGTTTGAAGGTGGTTTCTCCTCTCACCTTGGCGGCACCAGTGCTGCTGGGAATAATATTAGTAGCAGCGGTACGCCCACCGCGCCAATCCTTGGCTGAGGGACCGTCGACGGTCTTCTGGGTGGCGGTGTAAGAATGAATAGTGGTCATAAGACCCTCAACGATACCGAACTTGTCGTTCAAAACCTTGGCCAAAGGTGCAAGGCAGTTGGTGGTGCAAGACGCGTTGGAGAGAACGGTAATATCCTTGCTGTACTTATCCAAGTTTACACCAACAACAAACATGGGAGCATCAGCCGAAGGAGCCGAACTGCAAGATTGCATTAGCCATGACATTTGATAGATTGTGGACCATCCGAGGACAAACATGATAACTTTCTTGGCGCCGCCCTTCAAGTGAGCGCTGGCCTTCTCGGTAGTAGTGAAAACGCCAGTAGATTCAACAATGTATTCGGCACCGGTATCCCTCCATGGGATATTGGCGGGGTCCTTCTCATGGTACATCTTGATAACCTTTCCATCAACAACCAACTCGCCGTGTTCGTTGGTGCTAACTTCTTTCTTGAAGTTTCCGTGGGCAGAGTCATACTTGAGCATGTAGACCTAAGAGGACAAGGCACCGTTAGATATATATTACCCGAACCGATTCTTAACTCTCAAGTGAGAAATTGAAATATTTACCGCATATTTGGCATCAATAAAGGGATCATTGATAGCTACAACGTTGATGTTGTCGAGTTCGACACTATTTCATTGGTTGCACTAATTAGCCCAATTTCTTTTTTTTCTAGCCAGGACGATGCTGCAAGTTGCCCCGCTGATAAAGTGACAGCGATAAGGGAAAGGAAGCGGGGTAAAAACTTACGCGTTACGGAGAATCTAATGACCACAGAAGAAGTAAGCCAGAAATACTCATTGGTGAAATAAATATCTACGAATAATCCTGGGGTAAGACGGATGAACATACAATACGTCCAATACGACCAAAGCCACTAAAGGTCAGAAAAAGAACTATTAGCATCGTCGTTGATCCTCTACGATGGGGGGTTTAGGAACTGACTTGATACCAACGGGGACAGCCATTTTAAATTGACACCCTAATATATCTTATCAGTATTTTGATGTTAGGTCAGGGAAACCTGCTGAGGGATAGCGGAGAGAGAGGAGCTCAGATTATCGTAAACAATTCTGAAAGGGAAGTATCGGGGCAAGGATTGAGAGTATTTCGTACTCTAAGGACCAAGCAGGATATACTTACTGAAGGGGTAGAATAAGTAGAAGAATTGGAGAGAAAAACAGAGTCCTGGTGGAAGTAGGGGGATGCCGTGAGGGATGAGAGAGAGGGAGAGGGGAGGAACAGAGGGGTGGTTAAAAAGCAGAGAGGACTCAAGTATTTATTAAACAACTGCCGCACAGGGTCAGCCTTCTCATAACCCCATGCCCACCATCCCCCTCTCTCTCACCTCACCCACTCCGAATATAGATATTATTTGGGGTGACATTGAGAGCATTTACGACGAATTGTTTGACCATTTCTCTTATCATTCCGGAACTCGGCCTACATGTGCTTGCAAAAAATGCTCGGCAACGTATCATACCTGAGGGCACACCGAATTATACGGGACAAGGAAAAGTTTAGTGAGCGACCCCAAGACTACACACAGCGAAATAGCAGCGAAAAATAATGTTTTGAGTGAATTAACTATTAAATAAGTTAAGTTAAAAAAAGAGCTATATAATACTACTAAGAGAAGTATCAGGCTCTAAATCAGAATCTATTTTCCACCTCCTTGTCAGCCTGTCTTTCCTCTTGAAGTTTTTTGATAGCAATCAAGAGTTTCCTGTGTGGTTGCCTCTCTTAGACATGTCCCACACTCACCAAAGTTTTCGTTATGCCATATATTTCGGTATGCCCTCAGCTACTGTACTCGAGTATGATACTACACCAGTACGTTAAACAGCGAATTCGCTCTTGATACGAAAATACATCGGAAAAGGATCACCCTGAAGCACCCTTCCGGTGTATTCTCGGCCCTCTCCTTACTTTCGAACCAGCAAACTCCTAATAAAAGGGCTTCTCTCTCCAGAGTTGAACTCTTGCTTTGATTCTCCTTCCTATTCATCTCTTTCTGCCTTTCATTCCCACCAAACACTCCAAATGGAACAGGCAGGAGACCTCTACAGCATCCTACAATAGGTAGCGCATTTGGCCGGTGCCGACCTCATTTCACATCGGAAAATAAAAATCTTGCCCCCCATTCTTTACGTTTCTCAACGCGTTTACCCCTCCACCGATTATGTTGGGTCGTGCAACCACGATATCATACCATTTTCATCCAATTCTTAGCCTTTTTTTTTCCTTTTTTCCCCTCTCCTCCCTCATCCCTCAATTCAATACCGGGCTTCACCTGCCCCGCCCCTGCAAATGGCATCTTTTTATTTTTATTTTCCTAGATAGCATTAAGGTTTCTTTTCGTAGGATCCATCTTATCGCTCCTCGCAGACAATCTCCAATCAGTCTCAGCCCGGTGGCATGTGTCTGGATGAATTCATAGGATTTGCAAATATTCCCATTATCCTTTGTGTCAGTCATTCGTCGCGCCCTACCGAAGGTAGAGAGATACGCCATCTTGCTGATGTCATCGGTATTATCTTTAGGTTACACAATTAGACTATTATGCTTATTGTCCGAGCTCGGTGACAAGAAACTGACTCTCATCGGCTTTTCCATTGGTCTTCCCAACAGACCCCTACCTACCACCGCCACCGCAGCCTCCGGAAAAATCTAACCATTTTTTAGGTATGATAGCATGGTTTGACACAAAGGTTCACATAATTGAAGGCTGGGCTACAGAAAACCGTGCTAAAAATTCCAAGTCCAGGGTTTCCAGAAAGGCTCGGAAGCGCTGCAATGAGAGGAAATTGATGGAATTTCTACATGTCGACTATCGGTATTCTGGCTGGCTTGCTCCAGCGCCATGCTCAGCAGAACAAAAGAAAGAAATTGACAATTCCATACTAAATTTTCTATGATTCACCCCCATCCGATTACTGTTGAAAGCTCGCACATCTTCGCAATGGCTGGCCAAACCCGTGCATCTTGCATGGAAACCCAGGTGGGGGTCGATTCGTCGCCAAGCTCCTGCATAAGGTACGGTATCGTAGCAGCCGCGGCGCCGGCCGGACCTCTGGTAGTTGGAATTCAACGTCTCCGTTCCGTGTTTTTTTCTCTTTCCTTTTTCTTCCGCTGATGACCCAGGCTCTGAATCAGGCAGATGAGAAATTTTCTTCACGGAAAAAAAACAAAAACAAAAGACGCCATTCACAGATTACTTGGTCCGTGCACCTTCTGAGGCTCGGGAGACGACTGGCCCTCAGCATTGTTACGATATGACAACACCATGCCGTTATCATCATGCCATTCCCCCTAGAGTTCACTCCTTCTACGAGCACAACCACAGGGGTAAATTAACAACAGATAATTCCATCATCTCAGCACCCAGGAGCTCCCAGCAAACCTAACGCAGCGAGTAAGCCAGCATATAAGTTCAATGCTTCCAGAACCCCAGTCTCTTACATCACAATACGGTACAAGAATGACAACACCGGTTATATCATTAACCCCGGTCCGCTGCATGCTCTGACTAACCAACCCGACCTTTCGAATCTAGGAGAGAAAAAAGGGAAAATATTGAATTTAAGGCGATGACATATTATTACTCGATGTTCATCCCAACCGGACGGCAACAAGACAACACGGCTCTGAGTTCCAATCAGTAATAACCACCTTACGACTTTTTTTTTTTCCCTTCTGAAGGCTCGATTCAGAGCCTTGTTCCACAGTGGGGATCGGGGCCTTTGGATGCTGCGGTAGGTAAGTGGATGTCTTGTGAGAACTATAATTACTAAGTACTCGTACAGTACTGTCGGAGTCTTTCGGACCCCAGGCGTTCTTTTGGTGGGAAATAGGAACTTCCAAAGGCCTGTAAATCCGGTTTACTTATCACGATTCTCCAGCCGGAGTCAAACGAGATAAAATTCAAAGGAATCAAACGATGAAAGTCAAAGATGACAAACATCGAAGATTGAGGGGACGGGTTTGGTGCAGATGATGATGATCTCTCGCAACTCCCTTTCCTCCTTAAATATGAGGGTTTCTATGGTACATGACTACTGAATTCAACCGTATCCAAACATACACGATGTTTGCTCGGTTGCAACGCAATTTCTCACTGGCCCATGGAGGGCCCTGGCAGTACTCGTACGGTGCCCAAAGGGAGTCAGTCAGCCACTGCGGGTCCGAACCTGAACACAAATGTCAATCATATCACAGTACCTTCCCAACAAAAGACCCAGACGCTCCCATACGGAGTTTGAGATGATCCACTGCTCATCGACGTCCACTGCTCATCCTAGTCCCTCCTCCTCCTCCTCCTCCTCCTCCTCCTCCTCCTCCTCCTCTTCCACCTCAGGGGCACGAGAGCGTTCGGCCCACGGTAGCTGAAATGTTCCACTGAGCCTCCTACAGTCTACAGGGATGCTATGATAACACCTCCGTTTCAAATATAAATATATAGACTCGAAGATGGCGAAACACCCCCCACTCCTACTCTATTGGAAGCCCTGCACAACGGCACTGGAGGCACTGATTTACTGATTAACTGAGGGACGCTTAGGAACAGGCCCACTTCCCGCTTATATTTGGATGCCGGACGGTTGCTTGCCATGCTCTCAGACGCCTTGGGATTGGTGGAGGAGTATTGGGCGCAAACTTGAGCCAATAGGGACACAGGGACTCGGGTTTGGACGTCCAATTGCGAGATCCTCATATACGCGAGTATACGCCTGAGGGACAGTTCCTCGCTCCTCGTAACGGGTATAAAGGTTGTCTCAAAGTATGGAGGGCAAGAGAGAGTGGAAGGTAGAGTCCAATAACGCAATCGCATGCAAAACTAATATAAGGGTTTGGATGGCCTCCGCTAGACTCCCTACTGATACGGCTCTAAAGATATGTATTCTAATAACATCGATGGCTACGCGCATCTACATGCCTCCATGTACTCAGATCACCAGAAAGAACCAGAAACCATACTCTCCATTTCAAAAGATCCAAGAGCGAGAGAAAGGACCCACCGAGTTCTATCACCCCCCCCCCCCCAACTGTAGCCCGCGGGCTACCACCAAGACATCACTACGAAATACCTTCCACAGCGGAATTGTAGCACCCACAAGCTTGAACAACGCTAAATGGAAGGAAAAAAACCTGTATCACATCTATTTCATTTATGTCATGCAATCGTGCCTCATCTCATCCCATCTTCCTTCCAAAACTCGCTCAAGCGAAATGAATCAAAAAGAAAAACAAGAGTGCCAATCACATCACATCACATCGTCTCTCTTCCCCCTCTTGGTCCTTCTTGACAGAAGAAAAGTGTAATTTTCAGAAAGAAAGAAAAGTAAACCCAAAGCTGCAGACCAGCTAGCCAATTCCAACCTTTTCTTTTGAGAGGAACGAGAGATAAAAAATATAACAAGTGGATTACCACCGCCACCAGAGGACGCAGGCCAACCAGATCCAAGTCAACAAGGACCAGCTTCCGTGCTTCTTTCCTTCTCCCAAAAGCCACCATGATGTAAAGTAAGGGTAAGGGATTCAATAATTGGCTTACGCGAATCCCTGGAAAACTTCAGGACCAACAAAAGGTTCACAAGAATATCAGGAGAAAGAAATAATAGACGTTGTTTTATAAGAGAGAAGGAATTACAACCGCAAGGAGGAGAGGTTGTAGGATGACGAGAATAAGAGACATGAAGGTTATTAAAAAGGAAAATGACAAGAGAAGGGGAAAAGTGAAAATATGAAGAAACAAATCAACAAGGAATCTAGGCCTTATCCGTATCCATTCTATCATTGTCTCCCTCGCGCCTCTTAGCCATGTCTTCCTGGGCTTTCCTCATGGCATAGTCCTCCTGTTGCTTTGCTATCTCTGCTTGACGCCTACCCTCCTCTTCGTCGAAGTAGCGTTGAGCGATAGGGCCAGCGTGAGAACGAAGCTCCTCAATCTTAGAGATGTAGGTCGCTTTGGAGGCATCTTCGCCGTCCTCATAGAGCCAGTTCTGTGCATTATTAGTGTCTCATCGATCTTGGCATAGTGGGGTGGAAAGGGTGGGATGTAAATAGCTTACTTGGGCATCATCTAAAATAAATCTGAGCTGGCTCTTTTCGTCCTCGGAAGCGAATTTGGAGTAAACATCATCAAGTTTGCTCCGGAGTTCGTAAATGTACTCTTCGAGCGCGTTCTTGCGATCCTCGGTGTCAGCAACCAATTTATCCTCCATGACCATCTCAATTTCGCGCTCCATATAAATGTTCTTAAGAGTGTTGTCGATAGTGGCTGTAGTGCTGAGAACCTGCAAATCACCACCCTTGACCTGCTTCTTAACCTTACGTGTCTTAGGCTTGACGTTCTCATCCGTCTCCATAGTCTGCCGTTCAGTCAGTAACAGATCATCAGCCATTTTAACGCGTTTGCGAGGCGGCGAGGGGCCACCGGAAGCAGATGGATAATGCTGGTGACTCGATAAATCCCGAGTTTCCTTAAAACCAATGGAGGGGAGGAACACAGCCCACTTGTCTGACTAGGAATGGTTAAACTCACATCGCCTTCTTCTTTGATCTCCTCGTCCACCTCGACTTCCTCCACCCAATATCCACTCTCAACATTCAGGACTCCATGAAGGTTAACACGAGCCTTCAATTTACAAATCATAAAATCATTCTTGAAATCCGCCTTCACGCCCTTAACGGAGAACCTCCCAATCCATGGAGACATGACTCCCGGAAGCTTTTTGGGCTCAGCATATTTGGCTTCCAAGTCGAAGGGGTCCTTGCGGTAGAAGGTAAGAATCTTGGTTGATGGAACAGCGTTATTCTTGTTGAAAACGGTAAGGCTAGTGTCTTCGTCCGGAATATCGTTCGACTGGTCCCAAGTGAATTCGATAGGGTACGAGACGATATCGTGCACGGAAAAGTCCCTCACCTTGAAAACCGGCGAGAGGATAGCGCAAGCGAAAGCGCACCCACGCGCTACAGCTTCATCTTGGTTGAGAGTAAAGGATAGAGACTTTCCGAAGAACTCGGCGATTTTGTCCTTCAGCGATGGAACACGAGTGCATCCACCAACAAGCTCAATTGCGTCGATATCGCTCTTTGACAAACCAGCATCTTCAAGAGCCTGTTCTAAAGGAATGGTGACACGATCGAGAAGGGGCTTGACAAGTTCCTCAAGTTCCTCTCTCTTCAGCATTGATGAAGCATCGATATCGTTCATAACGGACTCGATGTTCAACACAGACTGAGCATTTGCCGAAAGAATCTTCTTCAACTTCTCAACACCAGCAGCAACACGGAAGTACGCCTTAGGGTTGGCGTAGACGTCAATCCTATATTTTTCCTTGAACTCCTTTGCGAAATGATCAACAAGCGCCTTGTCGAAATCCCGTCCGCCAAAATGCCTATCGTAAGCGGTGGATAGAACAGTCAACTCGCCCTTCTTGAAAGCAACAATAGAGCAAGTATAATTGCTGTGGCCAATATCGATAAATGCAACACGACGAGGCTTCTCCTCGCCAGCCGGAAGATCGGTCTTAGTGATACCGTACCCAAGAGCGGTGGCAGTGGTATCATTCATCAACCGGAGGAGCTTCAAGCCAGCGATTTCGGCAGCGTCCATGATGCTACGACGTTGAGCATCCGTGAACCAAGGAGGGACACTAAGCACGACATCTGAGACGGGGAGCTTGAGTTCCGCCGATGCCGTCTGCCTGACCTTAGACAAGAACATTGCAATCAACTGGGTACCGGTGAAAGTCTCATCCTGACCCAAGTACTTCACTCTAGCACCAACTTCGCCACCCTTTACTTCGACGAGATCCGCCGAGATGAACTGCCTCTCAATATCAAGTTCCGGCTCGCCAAACCTCCGGCCGGCAAGCCGCTTGAGTCCGGAGACGGTGTTCTTGAGGTTCGAGATCTCTTGGGTCTTTGCCGCCTCACCTAGATATCTGCTCTTGGGGCCGAACCCAACCATCGACCTAAACACAAAATATTCAGTAAATCTATCACAGAGAATCCCCCAGACGAAATCGGGAATGGGGGGGAGATGAGATGAAGGTTAATAAGAACGATGGGAGGTAGACTAACGGTGTTGCACGGTTCGACACTTCATTGGTGATCTTCGGGTTGGAGAGAGAAAACGTTAGTTCCAAGTCCTTTCTATCGATAATCTCATCCGACCCCGCCATGAGAGGGGGGGATGAAAATGAACGACGGAGAAAAGAATTAGTACTCACAACATCAACGCCTCTATTCCTAGCCACCGCGATCACAGTGTTGAGCGCTCCGAGGTCGACTCCGACGACAGACATGATTGGTAAAACTCTGTGGTGTTTCTTCTATAAAGGGAAAATAAAAAATAAAAAAGGATGATCGTATCTCCTTTTATCAATTATTCTAGGAATAGTTGCAAAAAGACGAGGGATCTCTCTTTTCGGCTTCAAAAGGAGGTCCTTCTCTCTGGAACCGGCAGTAAAAATGTTTGGCGGTATGATACGAACACCCAGAAGGATGCAGCAAAGAGGAAGCCAGGTAAAGTTGGAAAGGGAGAAAGGAAAAGAAAAGAAACCCGGGCTCGATGATGTGGGGTTGGGGGAGATGTTAGAGGGGACTCTTTGGTGGTATCGGCGGCTTAAGTGGTAGTGAAGTATGATATTGCTGGTGGTAGTGTGCCTTTGGTCACAGCAAAAAAAAAATGTTTGAATTGAAAGGAGGGGGAGGGGTTGAGAGTTGGGTTGCTGCGTTGTTGTCACAACCTCATGCTTTTTTATTTAAGCTCCTAACCTTGTCAGGTCTTGGCATATCCAGCATCTTCTAGCAACTTCTCAAGTCTTCTATCAACCTCACAATCCAATGAATTTTTTCACCTTATTTTTCTTTTCTCCCCTTTGCCCCAAAACCCCTCTCTCCCTGTTTTACCTTTTTTTCCCTCGCATGACGCCCAAAAAATTGAGTGCCCTGGCTACCGTAGACCAACTCGTCCCCCATTCCAGGAATTCCCCACTCTCTCTCCGTCTAACAACCCCCTGTGGTGGTGGTGGCAGGGAGAGAGAGGGAGGGATGGGGTTCCTACTGCTGCTGGACACATACCCGTCTAAGCATACCGGTACACTCCCAATCCATAAACCCCCCCTTCCCATCTCACACACCTCTGTCTACCATAGTCCAGTGCAAGAAGAAAGCATCGAAGACGCAGCATTCCGGCCCCACGGGTAGCCAAGCAAGACCCGTTCCTTTGTGCCCCGGATATCCACAGGCCTCTTCTTTTTCTTTTTCTTTTCTTCCTTTCTTTTTTTTAACAAGGGACAGGGATTTGGCCGTGGTGCAGTCGGCGGGTAAGTTAACGCCCTACTATTTGGGGCGCGAAGGATACCGATAGTACCGTACCGGTATTGGGAGACTGACAGCTTCTCTTTGCATCTATGAAGATCAACCAAGGCAAACTAGGATAGACTAGGTGATGTTGATCAAATCAAAAAAATTCCGAAGGCTCATTGAGGTGTGGTAGGTAGGTATTACTTGAGTACTCGAGTACAAGTAACTTCTTAAAAACCTAGTCCCATTTTATACACTGCGGGAATCAACCAACCAGCTGAAAATTCCTCTCAAATGGTTCCTAAGTTACTATCCAAGCCAGCTCCCACCATCCGTGTATGATTCGGGCCGCCTATACAAAACACCTCGATCGATACAATGAGTGACTGTAAATATATAACAGAAAACCAGTAGATGTTCAAACCGTGACGACAGGGGAGTTTTTTGTTTTTATTTTTCACTTTCTTATCTTAATTTCGTTAGGGTTAAGGCTTAATTTTGCACCTTTTCCCCCCTTCCAGACCTGCATTATGCCAAGACGTTCCCCCGTTCCATCAATCGAGGTGTTGCGCAGGGGGGGTCCGTGTCACTGTATTTCATGAAAACAGCTTTTATATAAGTCAAAATAAATTTTTAAAAAAATGTCATGTTTTGAGAAATCTTTCATATTTAGCAGAGCCTTCTTTTAAATACTAGGGCTAAAAACTCCTGACCATTAGCTGGGTAACAACTGCTCTTGCTATATATGTATTATTCTATCATACCTCGTATCACACATATCATAACTGTTTTTTTCGGTTTTTTTCGGTTTTTTTTTCCCCACACAAGATCAGTAAGTAAGGTGGAGTTAAGCATCCATCTACCGGAAGCCACAGATGTCACACCTTGCCCGCCAGCATCTGGAATTGAAGGATGACTAGCTAACTATCCTACCTAGTAACTTACCCAACTGATGACCAGCAGTAATCTATAGTAACTGTTGGAACTGGTTGTGGTAAAAGAATGACTTGATGTATCATATCTCCTAAATTTCACTTATCAAATGATGGGGTCTTATATTATTATAGAGAAAATATGATACATATGATAAGTTACATCAAGCCGGCCGCCAGATCACTCGATCCCACTACAAGTATGATAAGCAGCCCCAATATACATGAGAATACCTATCCGTACCTGCTGCTAATCTAATGCTCAAAAGCAACTGCATTGGTACTCGAAGATGCCTGCCCCTAGGTATTGAAGCTACTTTTCATCGCATGCAGCAGGTGGTGGAAGTTGGGAGAGAGTGCTCCCCAACTACAAGTCCTACCCAACAAACAACCCAAGAAATACAACTATACCGCACAGTGATCATTCACTGAGCTTCCCTTCTTACTTCATCCTTCACCCGCACAACACCATAAAAACTCACCCATAACAAACTATGAATATTATTATAATACTCATACACCAGAAGAACTCCCTCCATCTATATAAACCAACACCAACCCCACTCTCTACTCCATACTTGTACTCTATACTCGAGTATGTATCATACAATACTGCAAAAACCCATGTTATATCTACTACCATGCCATATCTCCGCAGGAAGCAAGGATTAGTTTTTCTTCTAAACACAATCAAGTCCCAAGTATTCCCGACTCGTGCATAGCACAGTACCGGATCCCATCAACTAGTATTCGCAATTCCATTACCATTAGCCTGTTCAAACTAGTAATAATAATAATAAAAACCCCCCCTATTGTGTGGCCGAGAAGGGTAAGTGGATTGATTGATGGAGCTTATAGAGGGCAGCAGGAGCTGGCTGGCTCTGTTTGTTGTTGCTGTTGTTGTTGTTGTTGTTGTTGAAACCTTGGTTGTTGTCGAATTATGATATATAATAAGTTAATTATCATGACTTAAGGCAGAAGGACGAGATCGAGTGCTGGTATGTGATCTGCTTGTTCTCTTCTAGATTATTAGTTAGGTTGGGTATTATAATACCACAAAAACTCGTGTTACTATCAAATGCCCCCCCCCCAACACACACAACCGCTATCCCATCTCAATAATCCTCTTCATGGAACCCCCCGTAGAAACACTTCATTTCGGAAGAGATACCTATTGTGCACAGTACCTTGCTTGCCCGGTGCAGAGCAAGCAAGCAAGTCGGCGAGCATCTAATCCCCTAATAATTATTACCCTAGCAGGTGTCCAATCTGCAAAGCACGGCAGTTGTTATACAGTTTTTTTTTTTTACAAAGGTCCAGCACTTTCACCTATTGTATAATACCCGCAAGGAGTTGTATAAACTTACATCGGGGCCGGCACTTAAAATACCGGTACAGTGCATATCATACCGGTAATCAGAGAGATTCGAGGGGGTCCCTCAAATAAAAATAAAAATAAAAAAAGGCTTTTTATTACCATTCACCTCAAATATATCCTTATCCTATCCCCCCACAAGGTGCCATAAACTCCTACCCAGTATCCCACAACCAATTCCCTGACTCAACCTATATACTTTTAAAAGGAAACGGGAGGGCGGGCAGGCGAAAAGGACAGTGATGTCTGCAAAAATTGGGCCAATTGGGAAAGGGAAAAAGCTACCCGCTATCGACACCTGTTAGACGCCCTCTCCATTATGCACGCACAAATAGCTAGCTAGGAGAGAGAGAAAAGGAAATGTGAATGATAGTGAGAAAGTATAAGTATGAAAAATGGTATCGAAAAACAAATATGCAACAAACCTCCTGCTACGCTAAGAATAATAGGGATAATGTCATATCCCGTCTTCCTGTTCTTTTGTATATATCGCAGTAGACTGAGACATGAGAACAAGATGACAGGAAATGGATGAAAACTGAAAACAAAAGACAATCAAAAACGCAATGAAACAAAACCCGCAATCATGAAAAATGACCTAAAAGCATCGATAACTTTTTCTGATGCGAGAAAGGGTAGCCTGTAGCCACATCTTTTGCCCCCAACCCCGCCCCACCGCCGATTACAACAACTTCAAACACTATTTATCAGGTAAAACCAATTATTTTGTACAATCATAAAAACACCCAAGAGAAAGCGGAAATCCGTGAAACCCGTGAAAATGAACTAAAAAATACAAATCGATCATTTCGAGGAACGATTTGGCTTCTTTGTGAGCTTCTTCCTTTCTTTTGATCGCCCTTCCCGATCATCAGCATCCGCGGCATCGGCAGAATCGGTAGCATCAGCAGTATCGGCTGGAGGAGTGGTGGGGGGTGCAAGTGTAGCAGTCATTTCTACATCCTGCTCACCTCCCTCGCCGTCAGCCGTTCTGACCAAGCTTAGTCGCGCGAGCGGACTTCGCGCAGTGCTCGTACCACGGCCATTGGTAGAGATCGATTGAGGGCGATGGGCGGGCTCAGGAATAGCCAAGTGACTAGCCTGGTCCTGAACCGCATTAGGAGCGTTGGGGTGGGTTGGTGAAGTCGATCCGCTTACTGGCTGACCGTAATTAAATTGGCTGTTGCTGCTATTTCTTGCATGATATCCATTACTAGTGGCAACGGAGTCGATGGAATCAGTCGACTCATTCACAGCGTTTTTGTACCCATAAACATCTGACCCCGAAACCTCAAATGCTTCCTTCCTCGGCTCAACCATGTATGCACCTCCAGCCTCACGTTGGTTTGACTGCGCCACAAAATACTTTCTGCGATCCTCCTCACCCATGATACTCTCAACTCTCCTTGGAAAATAAACCGAGTTTCCAGCAGAAGTACTTGCACCGGAAACGAAACTGTCGAATGAAGCACGGGGGTGGAGCGGAATCTGGGGAGCGTTGGGATTGCGAGGAACGATGTCTGGAAGAGTACCCATAGAGTCGTTGCTATAGTTGTAGTATCCACCAGGAAGTCTCTCCGAAGCTGCAAATCGTCCTTCAATTCTGCCATCTGGGAGAACTGGAGCACGCTGGCGGATTTGGTTGTTGTTCTCAGCATGGAGCTCAGCTGCAGGTCGGAAAGTCTCTGGAACAACTTGGAGATCATCGCCCCTAGCCTCGGCCTCCTCGATTGCCTGTTGCGGTGTCTTTGTCTCATCGGCAGTACCAGCATCTGCGCGCGGGCCTCCCCATGTGCGTTGACCAGCAGTGAAAATTCCATAGACCATATATACCCAATTGAAAAAAGGGTTGAGAATAAACATCATGGGGTACAACCAAGCCTTGAAACGCTTAAGCCTAATACCAAAGTAGAACATGAGAGCCCAATTCAACCCCAAGGACACAGCGATGAAACCAACGGGAAGTTGACTGACTTTCTGGGTTGTTGTCAAGAGCGAGAGGACCATAATAAAGAACAGAAGGGCAGTTGTACGGATGGTGTTTTGCATGAATCGAACAATGCAAAGAATCGGATATCTCTTCCAAAGACGAATGTCCGTCAACATACAAACCTCGTTAGTGATAAAACCCAAGAACCATCTTCGCCTCTGTTTGAGCAAACTCCTGTAGGACGTGACAGCCTCTGTCTTGCAGAAAGCGCCGGTACACAACTGGATCTGATATCGCTCCTTGGCTCCAATCATGAAAAGATGGGTGAGCCATCTATCCTCACCCAAGTGACATTTCCCGTAATCAAACAAGTCGTCGCACTGTTCAGCCTTATCCGCGAAGTAATATTTGGCCATCTTACGGAAGGCAGAAAATCGCAAGATAGTAAGCGCCCCGGGCAGACACGTAACCGAACCACATGCTGACTCCACCGACCGCTCAAAGAGTTGGCCATGAATGTATTCGATATCTTGCAGCACAGTAATCAAGGACTGTTTCTTGGCAGTTGATGTGATAACACCAGTCATGGCCAACATGTTCTGCTTACTGCCAGGTTTAAGCTCCTGTGAAACGGAAAATCGGGTCAGCAAACAAAATGTAAATCGAATTGAGTTTGAGGCTGAGAATCAAGGTTTAAAGCGCCCTTGGTCGCGCTTTGGAATGATAGTTGGCATTTTAGGGATATCCAGAACCTAGACTTACCATTTCATACACAAAGTTCTGAATGCACACCTTGTCCAGAATACAATCAGAGTCGATAAAAAGAATGAAGAGATTGTCGTTTCTCTTGAGGTATTCGGTATAAATCTTGTCGATGAGCTTGAAGGTTCTTTTCTGACAGTGTCTCTTTCCTCCGTGAGGGAAGCGAGAAACAGTGATACGGGTGCCACGGTAGGTAACGTCCAAGCTGAGGGGATAACTGTCGAGGGATAGCGGAACGCCCAAGCTTTCAATCGTCTTGAGATACAATTCATCCTCCTCGTCTCCATCGAATGACAGGAAAATATGCAGACATGATGGAGGATAGTCTCCGTCAACAATCGAATCAATAGCAGTCAACAAGATCTCGGGAATCTCCTTATAAACCGGCATGACAATGACGACCTTTGGTGCACTTGATTCATCCAAGACCGACTTGATACGGCGATGTCTACCAAGACTGTTGGTGACAAGTTGGTAGACGCAAAAGAGCCATGGAATTGTCAACAGACCGGCAAATGCATAGAACGCAAACCATTGCAAGAAGTTGACCATGGCAACGGGGAAGAGAACCGTGATTCTAGGGGGAAGAGGAAGAGTGACGACCATCACCGGCAAGAAGATGCAACTAGAATGGTATATTAGAATTCAACTTGCCAAGCAGCTTCCAAAATTCGAATTCAAACTTACCGGAAAGCGGTGAAAAGAAACATCATGAAAACGGCAAGGACCCTAATGTGCCATGCATCCGCCTTCTGGAACACCTTGACCAGACAGTACAAGAAAGCAGCCTATCCAATTGTTAGCATCGAACGCCGTGTCCCAGCCACAAGAAATTCGTACCAGCCATAAGAACCATTCCAGCAGAGCTGCCAACATAACCGCACCCATGATTGAACAATATACGATCTACAAATGCCTGTCAGTACCAAACAATCTCAACTCATTAAAAACCACCAAGAGATCTATCTACCTCAGAGACCTTCCATGGATCCGTCAAACTCGGAACCCCATCTGCGTTCACCATGTTGAAAAAAATTAATATTAACCGCTTGAACTCCTGTCACCTCAATGCTAACGAGTGAATGTAGGAGGTTGCAAAAGAAAAAGAAATAAAGAAAAATGCAGTTAAACGAGAGACTGGAATTAAGTTGAGTTTTTTTTTCCGCAAAATTATCACCGGAGAATATCCTTTCGATCCGGCTTTTATTCAGGTACCAATGCCCTCCTCAAAAGGTGGGCGAGGCAGGCGTTTTGATGCCTAGGGCCAGTGAGATGTCCAGGCAATCCACAGCTTGTAACGTGGTTGTCGTCAGGGATCCCTTTGTCCAGGAACGGCAACGAACCCCGTCCTTGAACGATGGTTTGGGTGTTTGACTAGCTCTCAACAGAAAAGTGAAGCGCACAAAGGAGCGTTTCGACCAGGGAGAGCACGGATGGTTTGTGGCGGGGGGGGGTGGTTGCTGGTAAATATTCCCGAAAATGAAGAGGAAAAAAAAAAAAAAAAAAGCGAGAGAAGAGCGGTAATAAATTATTCAATTCGTGGCAGCTCAGGACCGTTCCGGGTCTTACAGAGCATGTGCGAGGGTGAAATCGGCTGAGTACCCAAAACGAGCGAATGGCTATCGGGAGAAACTGTTAACGACTGTATATACTTCGGATGCTTGCAAGCTGACAATTGAAAAGAAGGCGATGATAGAAAGGCACAGCACAACACAGCACAGCACAGAGCACTTCTGGAAATAAGGCCGTCTGCTCACTTGCAGGAAGCAAAGAGAGAGAGGCGAGAAAACAATTAAAGAAAAAAAAAAGTGCCGGATCACGCAAGCAGAATAGAAAGGAGGTCACACGTACCGGTACAACAGCCCAGCACACTACCTAGAGGCTCTGGAAGCAACGATTGATAGAAACCCTATTGAAGACTTCCCAGCAACACCGACCAAAGCGAGGGCAAGCGGTGTGTGTAGAGAGAGTTGGGGGAAAGGGAGAGAAGAACAGGAACGAACGTGGGAAGAGGAAAATATCCACGAGATATTGTGGGTGGGAGGAAAAGTAAAAAGTAAAGATTGAAGAGCAGGGGAGGGAGGAAAGCAAGAAGTACTGCTTCTTTTTTTGGGAGAGGGGAGGGGTGGGTGTGGGCAGGCAAAAGCAGATGGAGAAGGGAAGTCGATCAACGGGACAGGAACACCCGAGTCCGTACTGCACTAATTGAATTGCTTGATTGATTGGAAGAGGGGGGGCTACGGCGACTGGCTATGGAAGAATGGAGGGGGGTAAGTATAATGAGTGCTAAACTTGCGGTGCTGCACTTCACCAGTACATACTTGCTCAGCGAGCACAGCACAACGATGTCAGGCGTAAGGACAATGCAAGTACAAGTACGGACAAAAAGCTGCAACCAGATGCCTTTTGGGCGGAAAGGAAAGGGCCAGAACCAGTCCAAGAGGGCAAACCAAAGTGGCAAAAATGGGACAGAGAACAACTTACGACACAACACTATTTTCTAACCCAGTATTTGTGTCCCTCAAACCATTCCATCTCAGAAAGTTGCTTTCAACTGTGTCCTCCTCCTTCTCCCCTTCCCCTACCAGGACGGGCACGATGATTAGCTCTCAGGCATCCCTCCATGGCCTCCATGCCCGAGCTAGCCGGAGTACCGGTACCGGTACTCGAGTAGAGCCTTAGAAACAAGCCCAACAAAAGGGGCAAACCTTGAACTAGACCGAGATTTCGCGAAGGAAAAGCAATCGGGGACTCAGGGTTGATTCCGTCATGAACCGTGCGTACCACACCAAGAACATCCCTCGATGAGGTGGAAACCACTTGTCTTTGGTTAAGTTGTTGCCCTTGCTACTGTGAGAAGATGGAACAGTCTCATCCGCCTATCAGAAGAGGGCATCACTTACACACCCACCACTCCTCAGGCGAACAACACTCAAAATGTAAGAAATCCCCCCCCCCTGGTGAGGGTTATCCTATCCAGCAATAGAAATCAGCTACATGATGAAATAACCGTACTCGTACAGGTATCCAGGGAGATGTTTTCGTTCAAGACAGGGGTTGTTTCTTTGCATGTAAACTTAAATTAATAGTTCACTAATTTCTTCTGGATACTCAGGCATTGGCAATTTTCTTGCCCTGCGGTAGGTTGACAACAAAACAATACATACTTGTAGACTCACTCACACACAGCCTTCTTGGCCCGGATTATTCTCCGGGGGCGAGACCCAGAGAATCATCTCTCGAACACATGAGTTATCCACTCCTAGGACCCTTCACACACGCGCACTCTTCCTCACAGATTACACCGATCACAGCATGACAACCTGCTAGTTCCCGTAAACCTTGAAAATGCCTTTTTCTTTATTTTTTTACAATACCAAACGTTCAAGAACGAGGTAAAGGTGATTCATTCCTTACCCTTACGCCGGGACGGGGACGATAATACAAGTACTTGTACCTTTAATGTGCAAATGCAACTCTAGGTACTGTACTCATAATAACAAAATAAGGCTAGACAGAGTTACTGCTTGTACAACCATAATATCGCAGTAAATTATCAGCTAAAAGTTCAAGCCTAACCAACTTAAGCTTCTAGGAGAGTAGGAAAGGAGAGAAAGAGGGAGAAAATCTTAATTTTTCTTTTCTTCTTTCTTTTCTTGCACCCCAGATCCCCAGATGCCGCAGCCGAATTTCCTGCAACTCAAAGCTCTCTCCTCTCTCTCCATCATGCACGCAAGTCACGCAACAGATCCACCCACCCCACCACACCAAAGTATTCTTCGAGGACCCTGAAAATAGGTGATGTCTTACCTAAAAGGTACCGTTCCCTTGTCCCTGAGCGAAACGGGAAAAAAGGGCAAAAAAAAAAAGAACAGACCATGCCCTCTCACACCACACACGATCCACCCATGCGGGGGGAGGTTGACTCTACTGTCTCATTATTTTCCCTTTTTCGGACCACGATCCAAAAGCACCCGGCTTGCATGTTGGAATAAATTGCCACTCCAACCCAGTCTCTCCCTCTTGCTCCGGAGCGAGGGAAGGAAAGGAAGGGAAGGGGCGAAGACAACTGTCTGCCCATATATTATAATATGATGCTATATACAAGTATCCTTATCTTTCACACCCTTTCCACACCAGGCTCTTGGGAAAAGGAAAAATAATAATAATAATAATAATAAGTCAGGCACCATATTATTATTATTTCACTTATTAGCCGAAAACCACACACACACACACACAGAAACAAATAATCCCAACCCCTATCTCCCCAAGAAAAAGTGTACTCGAGTACTCGAACTGAAAAACCCATGATACTTTCCAATCTCGACGTACCATAAAAACCACCAATCAAAATTCCTCATTTCCGACCATTTAAAACAAACCAACCAAGTCATTTTAAAAAAACAATAAATAAATGAAAAAAAGGTTTAAAAAAGCGAACCCAATCCCTTCCTTGCCTTCACCAAGCCTCAAGCGCCAACCAGAACGCCAAGATGCCCAAAGGCAGCAAGATGAGCGGAGGAAAGAAGGAAAGAAGGAAAAAGGAAAAAGGAAAGAAAAGAAAAACCAAGACATCCGTGATTCTCCCATTCGTATTTTACCATAATCATGAGCTCAGGTTTTCCTTCATTTTGCTCGATTTCGTTAGCTAATCTTTTTTTTTTTCAGGGGAAAACATCCGACCCCAACACCGAACGACCCCGACCCTACCCCTGCCTTCCAGCCTCACGAGCGAAACGTCGCAATCATTTACGGTGTAGCTAAAAATAAACTTCTTTCCTCCCCCACGAATACAATAGGATTCTCCTTCTTCTTTTTTCTTCTTTTACCTGGTTTCCATCATATCGTCATATTTATCATAATGAAACTTTTTCTTTTTTTCTTTCCCTTCCCGGGATTCCACCTTTCCCAGCCTTCTACGGTACGGTACCGGTACTCGAGTACTCGTACAGTACCTGACTGGGTCCACCTGGGCAAGGTAACTACGGTACGACTTGTATCACACAAGCATAATAACTACAGCTGCTCGTACGAGCACAAAGTACTCGTACTCGAATACCAATGGGAGTCATTCAGCCCTGGGGAAATCAATTAATCAATCAAAGAAGAAGCGTTTCCCCATGAATTCATTCATTCATTCATCTCCCATCCAGACTTTTCGCACAATATGAAAAATGAAGGGGGTAGTCTGGTGCAAGTATCGTAACTGCACGAAGACACCCACATCACACACACACCAAGGTTCCTCCAATCCGATAAGCTCGCATAACCGTTGCCCAATACTACATACAACCATCACCACTACCACCACCCACGGACGGGGCTGAATACCGTACCTCTTATGATAATATGATATGATATTTTACGACACGATAGGAGAAATTTTTCAATAAAATGAACAAAGTAAAAATAAATAATAAATAATAATAAGTGAGTTGCTGTGCCGGTACGGTACCGAGTACCGAGTGCTATGCCCTTCTTCCTTGCCCACCGCCTCCCTCCCTCCCCCTTCCCACTCAATCCAGTTATCCATTCCATATTATAAGTTTATGCAAAGCCCACATGTAGTTTCCATAGTTACCGAGCTGAATACAAGTAGAAAAGAAGGAAAGGAAAGGAAGGAAGATGAGAGGTGTCTGACTTACCTAAGTTGCCGAGAAAGACCGAGCCGCGCGCGCGCTCGCTCACTCGCGGACGGACCTGTCTGTCTTATCATGATACGTCCGATCAGCATATTCTCTCACTCGGCACCCGGACAATCTTTTTTGTTATTGTCGCATTGTCGAATTTGTTGCATTTCGTTTACGGCAAGTTATTTAGTAGGGTACTGTAGCCGCGTTGCTGAGCAGAGGCGTATATGAGCAGAGTGCTATGGCCCGTGGCGAAGTTAAAAAACTACCAATCGCGAGTCTTAGTTTCGAGAATGGAAAAGGCATGGAATTTCCAGGAGCAGGTTTTTTTTTCTTTTCTTTCTCTTCGATGTTCGCGGGCGGCACGGTACGGATGCTGTTCATCAGAGTTGGGCTTAGTGCTTAGGTGGGGCTAGTTCGATCGCCTTCTCGCTGTTTTGCTGGAAGGGTGGCGGTTTGGTGGGCTTTGTTCCTATTCGCTGGCTCGGTTGGTTGGCCTAACCAGAGTTTTTTACCTTATTTCGGTTTTTTCTTTTCTTTTCTTTTTCGAAAGTATGTGGTACTGCAAGCTACGAGTCGTACTGTAACACGAATAGAGGGGGACGGCGGACAAGACCGGTATGGTGAGGGAACTCTTTAGCCGGAACAGGCAGACATTTATTGTGTAGGGAATCACCCAATCTATCACCTACGGTAATAGAGCCATAATTCTTATTGGACTTATGGTTGAAAATCCTTTGGGGTTTGAAGACGGACCATATTTTCTTGGCAAAAGCACTCCGACTACAGAGTTCCCTCACCATACTTCGAGAGGTTCAGTGCCGAGGGCCTTGGTACTGCAGGGCTGTTAGTTGTCCCCTCAGCGGTGTTGCCCTACGGCGCAGGACTCGGGAGAAAAGGTTACTGATACATGTATATCATACTTAGAGTACCGGTACAGTACGAGTAACTCTGAGCCTCTGGCCCGTCCACTCACTTATCCATCTCACATCGTATCTGCAGTCGCGAGTTACATTCGCAATTAGGATAAAAATATAATCGAAATTCACCCTTTAGGGTATACCGGCATGCGCCATAACGAGCAGAAGGGGGAAAGGATAGCTTGACGCCCGACCAACAAACCGACCAACAGACGCCGGATGTGTACTCGGATACTAGTAAAGCTGGGATAAATATGTTGAGTTGATTCATCCTCCCTCACTCACGAATACCGTATTATTTTCCTCTTGTAAAATGAACTTTCCACCCAATCAATCCATCCATCCATCACTTTCACAAGCTTCACCCAGCCAGCCAAGCAGGCGAGGAGAAAAAAGTAAAAAAAGTAAAAACGCAGCCGGTGGTTTCCCCACCACAACGACCAACGATTGTGTCCCATCCGAGAAGCGAAACCAGGTTATTGGTTCGAGCGGGACGGACGAATGGATGGATGGATGAATCGGCTGCGTACTTGTGCTGTGCTGTACTTGTACCAGTTACTCGTGCTGTACCAGCGCCGTTTGGTCCGGGTACGAACAGGTGAGTGAGGTCAGCACCGCTACTTTTCGGAAGGCGAGAGTGGTAGGGAAGAAGAGAGAAGGCAAAGTGTAAAAATAGTAACTAGAAATAGATATCGTCATTTCCAGAAGATTGGGCGTTTTGAAGGAAGTGTTACCGGGGAGAAGTAGCAAAGCTCACCTCCCGTTCATTGCACGAGAGCCATACTGTCATCCTTCCCTTCCTCGCACCCTGCCGGATTGGTAAAACCTGGGAATCCCACATTGGCTTAGTTAAATCAATATACAAGTATTTTCAAGATTTCAACACCAGGCAAGGCCAGGCAACCATAGGCCTTATTCATTCATTCGCTCGTTCAGCTCAAAAGCGAGAAAAAAAGCAGCCAATCCGACTCGTTGCTCAATTTCCACCTCTTCGCTCTTTTTTTCTTTTTTTCCTTCCTTCTTCTTTCCCAAAGGCGAGTTCCGCACTCCTTTGCGCTTCGCGTTCAGGGGTGGGGCCTTGATATCATGGGTTAGCGTGGAACTCATTCTTGCACTGGCTTTTACTTTTTTTCACTCACCTCCTACTTACGGTAGCCTATGTGTGATCTGACATTTTTCCCCTGAGTTACTTGTTCCATGGTACAGTATTATACGTGTACTCGTAATATCGTGACATTTGTAAAACGGACTGATATTGCATACAGCCAGAGATTGGACGGAGCCTCAGAAATTTGGTAGTATGCAATAGTAATCCTTTTTACAAACGTCGCCGTGATATGAGTACTGTAACTTAGGCTGGAGTTGGGGGTGGTGGTACCTGGAGGGTACAGTACGGTACAAGTACGGTATGACGCGGTGAGTGGGCCAGTGGCGCTTCGCATTGCTGGTTGGCTGGTTTGCTTATCGTGGAGGGGATTAGACGATTGGGGTTTTCTTTTTTACTAATGTTTGTAAGCGAGTGATTGAAAGAGGGTAGGTTGTACCGATATTGCACTCGAGTACCGGTGTGGGGTGGTTCGTCACGCTTCCCCTTGTCGGATGGTGGTTTCGACCGAGCCGTATCCACCCGTGTGATTGTAGTCGTGACCTTCTACTAAACCGGAAGAAAAGTCTATGGTGAATTGACCTGG
>Ga0307509_10001731_pt1 | contig 36288 bp, 51 predicted proteins | sample 10_EM_MG_FD_202245 | JGI IMG/M metagenome (GOLD analysis project Ga0307509, IMG submission 202245) | Populus trichocarpa ectomycorrhiza microbial communities from riparian zone in the Pacific Northwest, United States - 10_EM | ecosystem: Host-associated > Plants > Roots > Unclassified | place...
GACGAGAAAAGCTCGTCAACTCTTCGATTGCATCGACGACTCAATAGCAGTCACTGATGGTCACCAAACTGAACAGAAATCCCATCAAACTTCGATGGAATTTCAGCCTCCGAACCGAACGCGCGCTGAACCTTCGACAAGTTCGGAATGGCAAACATCGGTAGGGTGTGACAGCATCCATATTTTCTACTCATCCTCTGAATCGTTTTCTGTTGGGAAAAAAGCATGGAACATGTAGATAGGCCAACTGTAGTTCACTTGCAAAAATCTAGAGCGATAGGTGCAAAATTGGGGGAGGAACCGAACCAGGGGTAACGATAGTACATTTTGGAAGGGTTTTCCTTCATATAATTTTATTATTATTTAAATAATTAAGTATGCTGGAGCCTCACGCGCACGTGTAACTTGGGAAGAATGATTTGGATAAACCTTTTTCGCTTTTGCACTCGACATAACTAATCGGCCCAGTGATATCTCTCAGCTTCTGTTGCGTTCCCAGAGCGTTCTAATTTCTGTCTGCACCTCACTTAGTGCCTGCTCAAAGTCACATGAAGCGATTCATCAATTACCACACTGGCCATGGGTTATCGCCTTCACATCGTGTGCATTTAAAGTCTGGCTTCCATCTGCCCTTTCCTAGGTCTGTCGTCAAGACACTACTAGATTCCCCCACCTAAGTGCCACCTCTCTTTTGGATGTCCCCACTGGCCACTCTGGATTTTTGGGGTCGACTTACACATATTTTCCAGGCATGGAATCTTGATGTCAAGGTGAGGGGGATTTGCGCGTCATGTAAGAAGTGCGATCGAACGCTGATATGATAACTTATCAAGTCCCTTGTTCTTTCCTGCATTGTTCCCTTTTTACTGTTGGTTACATATCGAAAAGCAACACGCCCCACTGTGGCACATGTCCCTGGGCCTAAGCCAGAATCTTTCCTTCTCGGTATTTATTACTTCGATCGATGATAGCTCGTGGAACGCTGACCACCTCTCTTCACTAGGCAATCTCCCAGAAATATTTCAGAGCCAAGCCGGTGTCCCAGATTTCAAGTATCAACAAGTGTATGGAGATGTAGTCCGTATAAAAGGACCCTTCGGGGTGAAGCTTTAGTTTATCGAACCTTCTTCTTCTTCTTCTGATTCATGTTATTAACTATAGGAAGACAGGCTGTTTATTTCTGATCCAAAAGCGCTTCAGTATATTTTCCACACTTCTGGTAGGCCATTCAACCGCAGAGATCCCGAACCGCAGTGTTAATCTCGTCACAGGGTACGGTTTTCTCAAATGGCCTGAACGGACTGAAATTTCTCGCATCCTAATGGGTCGAGGACTTCTCTGGGCCGACGGTACGCATTGCAATTGCTGGCGAATTTATGTATTCGACACGATCTTTCTCTAGCTGACATTCACAAGCGCCAACGGAAAGTCATGCTTCCTGGTTTTGGAGGTGAGATTGCGAGCGAGTTTTACTGAGTGGTAACCAACGTATTTCAAGTACCTGAATCCAAAGCATTTGTCCCAATATTTAGACGTGTGGGCGCAGAGGTATTTTTTCCTAATCCAATACCCTTCGTTGTTCGAAATGATTGCGCAGTTAACCGCCCAATGGATGGATACCCTCATGAACTCACGCGATCAATCTGCAGTTATAAATGTCGCGTCCTGGCTTTCTCGTGCGACTATGGATTCCATCGGAGAAGGTTTGTCTGATCTTCATCCATCCTTTGGCTTGATAATGATCCACAATTCCCTTAGCTGCCTTTGACTACCAATTTGGTGCCCTGTCCAACAGGGAAAATGAATTCATGAAAGCATACTTTGGGTTAATGTTTGTCACATTTTCATCGCATCTTAATTGCAGTCTGCTTAATTTCGCGAAGGTCTGATACTCTCGGCTCTCCTCCAAGATCTGCAATTTTTATCCAAACGATTTTCCCTGTATGGTTGCTTCAGTTAAGATCCAAATTTTCTCGTGCGCGGAATCTCGTCCACGCACGACACACTGCGAAGCTTGCCAATATCGTAACTCGTCAACTCGTCGAATCGAAAGCCGCTGCTCTGCTCCAGGGGAAAGGAAATAAAGATATATTATCTTTGCTTGGTAGGTATTTCTTCAATCCATGATAGACTTTTTCCAATTACTCATAACTGGATTCTTAGTCAAAGCAAATTCTTCAGAAGAGCACGGTACTCGTCTGACAGCAGAAGAAATGCTTGCGCAAATGCGGTTGGTAGTTTTCCCTCAACCGTTCAAAGTGACATTCATCGAATTAAGAACAGTACAATTTTATTAGCAGGACATGAAACCAGTGCGACAACTCTCTGCTGGGTCTTATTAGAAGTGGCCAGAAATATGGCTGTACAGAAAAAACTCCGAGATGAAATCAGAGCAATGGAGCACGCAATTCGTGCTCGCGGGGACTCTGACTTTACCGCTACAGACCTGGATAACATGCCGTACCTTTCGGCGGTAGTCAAGGTTGATCCAAAAATAGCTGTTTTTTTTTTTTTGGCTGAACTTGTCCAGGAATCGATGCGGTTCCACCCTGCTTTATATCAAAACTATCGTCAAGCTGCGAACGATGACATTTTGCCCTTGTCAAAACCTATAAAGACTACTGACGGTAGAACGATAAGCGAACTACCTATCCCAAAAGGCATGAAGATCATACTATCTATTGCGGCCTACAACAGGTATTCTTGGACGATCCCCTTAGCTTTTTGGTGGTCTGACCCGATCCTTTCTTTCTCTTAGAAACACAGAAATATTCGGTGAAGACGCTCATGTATACAATCCAGAAAGGTGGTTCCGCAAATCTGGTGGGAAGAAAGGACCCACCCTCGGAGTTTATGGAAATATGTGGGTCTTTGAAGAATTGGTTAATTGGCATATGATGAACATCGTATGACAGGCTCACTTTTGCTGGGGGTGTCAGAACGTGCATTGGCTGGAGATTTGCATTGTACGAAGTGATGGCGCTGACGGTCGAGATCATCAACAATTTTGATCTCTCGCTCACTCCCGAAATTGAACGACTGAGGAGAGAAGCGTGTTTAGTGATGTTACCAACGCTGGAGGGGGAGCAGCAGAATGGAGAAAATCTACCTTTGCGGATTAGCGTAGCACCCCGAGATTAGTTTGTTAACTCGGAGTTTTTTGCTTTTGATTTTTCTTGGCTCAAGTAGCATTACCTAAGCATTCAGCACAAAATTCTTGTAGTGATGCTCTCTAGCTGCTACCAAGTCCCTCATTTATCAAGAACCACTTCTGCCTGTAAGATGCCTCTCAACTGCGTTCCTATGTGGCTTAACAAAGTCCTTCAGCGTTGCTCGCATGGACAAGAACTTCCCCTGCATGCAATATCAACCCTCATGCCATCACCAACCGTTTGCTGAGCGCAAGCGCTAGGAGTTTGAATCAAGCGCGGTATGTGGAATTGTTCAGCTTTAGCCAGAATTTATATTTATTTTACGGTTAGAAACCGTTTGTCCTCGACACAGCGATCAGTTTTCTCACATCAAAGCTCCTGGGCGAAACTTTTCGACGACATAGAGCCAGACGTCAGTTCCAAGGATCCTGATAAGCGAAACATCACCTCGACAAAACACGGTCCACGGCCACCCAGGGAGACAACGCAAGACCCGGAATTCATTCCTGATACCTTACTCCTCGGTCCCCACAGGCCGTTCGGTACACAACGCCGACAGACCTTGACAGAGCGAGAATCCAAGGTCTTGACGGGCATGCTTGATATGATATTTAACTCGAAGGATGCCGAAAAAGAAAAGCAACCGTTGAAAAGCGTCACCGATAATGACAATGGTATAGGTCGGGGGAAAGTGGACGACCTCATTGGCCGGTTACGTAGCCTTACTCGCTCACCAGAAAAACTCCGGACCCACTCACAACTGGCGGAAATGCTGGACCAGAAGAAGGAACAGATGAGCTATTGTGTCGATGATCAGCGGCTCCTCGAATGGGCCTCCTGCGAAGTATTTGACGAATCGAAGAGTTATACGGAGGAGGCGCAACGCGCTATCAAGGCGGCCTCCGAATCTGATTCCAAAAAGCCTCTCCCAACCCTCCAATCCCCAATTTATCCTTACATGGTCGCCCACCTCATGCAAACATTCCGAGATCAATATCGCGATCCGAACCTTGCACTTTTCATTTTTGAATACGCTCGGAATCTCTCAGTCGCCTCCTATGTTTTTGGTTGCTCAACAGACGCATACAACGAACTCATCGAGACTCACTGGAAGTCATTCAAGAATTTACCAGGGGTATTGAAGTCCATTGATGAAATGGTCCTTAATGGTGTTCCCATAAATGGCAAGACACGTAGACTAGTGGATATTATCCGAGGAGACCTCAACGAAAATCACCCACTGGATAACGAGGGCGAGGAAACCCGGGAGCTTTGGTCAATGTTAACCAAGATCGAAGAGCTGGTAGCCCCTCGAGAAGCACCCTGGGCTTCGAAGGCAAATGTTAAAAGATCGTTCGATGGGTGGAAGACTGAGCCAGCGAACCCTGCAACGGATGGATGGGCATTCAATAATTGGGATATGCCCAAAGAGCCGAAAAGGCGGTTTAGAAGTCAAAGACGTTAATGGAGTAGAGCACTACGGATCTGTTGTTTAATACATGAGCTCTTAATTAACTAATACTAGGAATGTGCAAACATAACCAAGAGATATCCCAACCAAGATAGGGTATAATATATACTATGAAAACATTGAAATGACAAAGGGGTCGTTACTGATCTGGGTGTCGAGATCGATTCCTGTTCTTTTTGGGAGGGGCACTAGCAACAGCACCCAAACCATGTGCAGGCTTATAGTTATGATCAACCTCGTCGCACCGGAGGTGAAGCAATAGGTTGTAGACGAATATCTGTTCGTACCTGGAAGAAGAAAAGTCAAAAAATTGCTGCGACAAGGTAGAGAAGAGCTGATACCCACTGAGCGTTGGTAAATACGACAGACATAGACTCCGACTTACAGCGAAGAAGATTTGGGGCCATGACCAGCGCCAGATTCGCAGGCGTCATCTTGGTGACACTTTGGGTCCGGTCTTCGAGGAATAATTGGAGGAAGCTGATGACGAAAAGCACGACACGGCGATTGATCGTGGGGAGTCGTTCGACGATTTGCACACATGCCTCAGGATCTTTCGAATTATGGATGGACTCGTTGTATAGTTCTTCCGGAACGAGAGGATCGCAAAGTTCGCGTAGCCAGAGCTTCATGAGCGACGCCAAAACATGTGGATCGTCCACGCCATCCAGAGTGTAATAGCCACGGTCAATTCGGAGTTTGAGTCCCGAGACCGAGTCATTGTCTCCTGGAACACGAAAGATGCCCTCTGCCTTCATGCCTCCAAGCGCCAGGATGCCGTCTCCGAGAAAGGGAAGGATGATGGGTATTTTCTGATGAGGGTAATTTCGCTCTTGCAATCTGATGATGGCATCTAAGGATTCTCCGAATGTTGATGGGTTGAACGCAGCATCCTAGAAAAGAGAATGGTGAGTTAAAAAATACAAATAACTCTGGTCTCACCGAAGCGGTTTCAATTTCTGCAATCATTGGGGGTTTTCCTCTTGGTCCCTTATTCGAGATTGAGACCAGGCGACGAAGGCAATATTTGGCCATGATGTCCACTCTGCCTTCTTGTTGGGCTGTGTGTTTCTGGATGAAGGCTTGCAGATACGTTTCAAAATTCTTGGACGGTGGGAAGGTGATGAGAAGGACACAAAGAAGCTGCCACCCTTTGAACACGCTCTCCCTAGGTAAATGCTATTAGTTTTAGTTATTCCACGTGCGAAGAAACATCATTCACTTGCTTGCATTGCCACTCAGCTGCTTCATCAACTGACAGTAAATCTCATCTCTCAATTCACCATGCTTGAGGCCTTCGCCCAGAAGCCACCTTTCCTCCTCTAAGATACTAACAGCATAGTTGGATAGTGAAGTGGTGGAAGTGTTGACGGAGTTGATCATGGAGATGTGACTGTCAGACTGGAGTCGAACATTGACCGGTTTTTCTCGTTCGCGGTCGCCCATAATATGTTGGATAACCTTGAAGACTTTGACGGCATCTTTATGCAGTGTGCGATTAAGTAGCAGAAGAGGAGACGTTAAAGGAGCCTAAGAGCAGCCAAAACCTATTTAATGGGGATGGGACTTTTTGAGCTTCCAGGCACTGTACCTTTTGCCAGGTCATTAGCTGGGCCACTGGCACTCTCCTCCTGAATATAAATCCTGTCCGATGCGTCGAGAAGTATTGCCTGGCGTAATCAGACTCCGAGAATTGCTGAATATCTATTGAAAGTGCATGGGGAAGAATCGGATACGTCCTGGGGAATAGTTGAGCCCATTAAATTCCTGTTTGGTTGACTCAAGGTACATACCCAGAACCAAGAGTCGCGACGGATGCACCAGGAATTATGACACGAGGCTCCACGGAAATGGGTTTACCAGTAGCTCTGTTCTTGACTGGACTCATTTGCATCGTTGCCTCTGATGAAGATGGTCAGGAGTGGAATTTGGGGTGGGAAGGAAATCGCTCATTACCATGATTAAGGATTGGGCTGCTTATTCCCTTACCTCCAACTGTTGGTCGATGCTTAGGGGTCTCTGGGATGGGGCGTGAAGGCGATGGAGGGAAAGTATCGTTCCTTCTCTTGGACGGTGTAACTGGCATTTCGTCCGTGGATGAATAATATCTGTACGAATGGCTGAGGATGGTGGAATTCTCATTGTGGAACTGTTGGGAGGAACTGTGACCGCTATCAGAGTGGGAGGTCGATAGAATTTCCAGAGCAGCATGGAGACTCTGAGGTTGCTGTGGTCGAAGTGGAGTGTATGATGAAGATTTCGACCTGGCACGAGATAGTGGTTCTGGAGAGCTTGAGGCGCGGGCGGTTTTTTGTGACTTGCTCGCTGGAGAATCTTGCTCATTTGGAACGGATAGTCCGCCATTTGAGATTATTGATGGCTTGGATGCAAGCGAAGGCGGCGCTGATGCATCTGTAGCATTGGGAGAGCCCGGGATGGGTGCGAGTTGAACGCCAATTACATTTTGGCGTTTCGAAGTGGTGGGATAATGATTTGTGGAATGATCTGCGGATATCGATCTGCGAATTGGAGGGTTAGTACCGTTGGCTTGAGTGACATTATGAGGTGATAGGTGGGTATTTTCGTGGGTCGGGTCCTATAAACTCGTCAGATGTGATTTAGGACGCGAGGCTTATACAGAAAAGATTGCACCTGTTTTGTTTTGGTAGAGGGTATCAACTTGGAAAAGTGGTCAAACGTTGTCTGTGATAGGCGGCGGCCGACTGCAGTATTCTGCACAAGAGTGATATAAGGTTACATGCGTCATGAATGGGGAGGCCTACCTGTAAGATCCCAAGAGGGATGACAAAACCACTGGGTCGCTCCCACACTGTTTCGCCGGTCTTTGTCTGGTAGTAATACGGCAAACCTCCTCGGGACTCATCACTGAGTTCCCACCATTCACCATCTGCACTTGGTGGTAATCTGGGAAAAGCTGGTAAGCTGAGGACTATTAAAGGAAAAAAGAAGGCTTGTTACACGAAAGTGCCAACGGGGGGATCCCAGCTCACTTGGCCCGTAGCTGGACAGGCGAAAAAAGCAGTCTGTGTCTTTTTAGGTTTAGATGATGAGAGAGAAAATCCTTGGCCAGAGGTTACCTGTGGATCGACAAGAGTGACCCAAAAATTGGAGCCCCATGTCGCGTCATCTGTATCTTGAGGAGTGGAATTGGCACGCGTCGGAGACCTGATCGTGGACTGGCGAGAGGGAGAAATATCGGGATTAGGAGTCGGGGATTGGGAGGAGAGCATTGGGGGGTGAGAGAGAAAGCCTGTTATTGTTTAGATGGCTTTTACAAATTCATTCAATATCTCTATCTCTTCCCCTGAAGACTTGTCCACCCGCCTGTACACCTCAGCCAGTCCATGGTATATATTCCCCTCATCGCCTCCCACAAACCCCGCAATCTCCCCCACGCATCGATATACTTTTGGGAACATCGCAGGCACCCCGCGCTTGATACGCTCAACCAGTTCTGGCTGCGAGTCCCTCAGTTCCTCCAACAGTGCCGCGCTCGTGGCTGGTGAATTCCCGTGTGCAGCTAAAGGAATAGCAGTTACTGATTTACCTCTGAAAATTCTACATACCCAGAATCATTGTCGTGAACAACCCTGTTATTCCTTTCGATATACCCTGTCAAGATCAATGAGCCACTACTCATCGTCCCTCTCGATGAAACTGACAGCGTATGACATTTTTAGAGCACTGGCATGGCCAACTCCTGCTCCCTCGCCACTCAGAATCCTCACTTTAATCCCGCTTTTCCCAATCACATTCTTGAATAGCTCCAAACCCTTCTCTTGCCCAGGATCCGCGGAGCCATAGAATGTCGGAACACTGGTTCCAGCAGGTGGCCAACCTATAATGCATCCATCGATAAAAACGATAGGCGAGCTCGAGAAGAGGCCAGCGATTTTCTTGATTGTAACCACGTTGACTGCATTGCAATCCACAAATACCAATGGTTCTTTGTTCGGTCTGTGCGCCGACTGCTCCTCCAACAGCAACCATTCTCCAAACGAGACCGCATCTTTAGGTGGGATCACACTCAACAGGACGTCGGCCGTCTCAATAATTTCGGTCCAAGATGCATCTACCATCCCAGCTTCCTGCACACGCTTGCGAGTAGCCTCCGAGCGGCCCTCCAAACTTGTAGGAACGACGTTGCCAGCTTCCACAAGTTTGCGACCGACATTCGCCCCCATCGCCCCAGCAGCGATAATTGCGACAATCGGCATGGTGAGAGTTGTAAGAGTAGTGATTCATCGATAATTATAATTTCGTGTGAAGGCAACGTGATGGCGTAAACATTCAAGGGTTGAAATGTCGACCGAGGACAGCAACGCGCTTGTAGCTCGATGATATGTATGTATCGTTAATAACTTGCTCATTTTAAAACAAGGTATCGTGATATGTATATGCCGTAAAAGCTGCGCATCCCGACAACCGCTCTTTGGGAGTCGGCGGCGCGTGATGGAGGGCGGCACGATCTCGCATCTACAGGGTGCCGTTTCGTTTTCTGGGCCTATGCACGACCCTATCAATATGGTGAGAATCATTGGAACCCAAGGAACCCTGGTTTTATTCAAGAAAATTTCTTGGACACTCCCCAATAACCACCCGTACGCGATTCCAAATCTCGTACACCGATCAAAATGCATTGCTCCAATAACAACAACCAGACTTTACCTATAACAACAAGAAATTTGTGATTTGTACCCAAGCGGAGCAACAGCGTAGGAACCTCTAGGGTTAATCTTCGTCCATATCTTCACCCCGCGCCTTTCTTTGCTGTATCCGATCTTCCATCGCTTTCTTTGCTGACTCCTCTGCAGAGCTCATTTCGCCCGATTTGGCAAGCGCGAGCAAAAGTGCATGAACCAGGCCCACATGGTTATGCCGGCGTAAGCTATTTTCAAACTGTTTTACGAGACAAAAAGAGGCCGCCATCAGCCACAGTTGCGTATTCGTCGAAAGTTAGCACTCACTGCCCATCGTTCCCGTTTAGCGTTTTCATTAGTTATTCTTGATAAAATATCATTTGCCATTGGGGAGTTGCCGGTGGATTGGTAACGCTCCAATTGGGACTGCAGCGATGGCAAAGGATCATCGCGCAGCGCGAGGAGACTAAACTCAAGCTAAACACGAGGCGAGATGAATCAAGTGTCCTTCCGATGGAATCTGCCCACATACCGCACCAACGGGGTAAGTATTTATACGAGCTTCAATGACTTCTCTGGGGTACGGAGCCAGTTCAGAGTTAGCTTGAAACACAGAGGAGATGGATGACTGACCTGGCTGTTTTTAGCCAACCTTCGCCGGACTCGTCGAATCCCCCGTGCCGGAGGGCATGTGGCTTCAGTCCATCGAGTTCATATAGGGCGCCCATAACAGGAAGGTAGACTACGAAATGGTACGCATCCTCGGCCTGCCTAGGGAGTCCTAGGCCGTCAAGGGAGAATGCATTCGGGGGAGAAAGGGAGTTGTGCATCTCCCTGAGCCAGTCCGCGCTAGTTATCACGAGACCGCGCGTTTGTGGGTCCATTCCTGCGGTAAATTGCAAGAGTTCTGCCAGCTGGGGCCCACTTTTCAAGGATGGGATATTTCCAAGGGCATTTAAAACAGCTAATGTGGCACACGCATTGTTGACTACCTGCTGCGCAAAAAATCCGGGAAAATCTGGGTCATCTATCCCTGCTCGTGGTGCAGGAGCATCAGACGACGAGGGTATCCATTTGAATAAAAATATCAATGCATGGAGAGGTTGTAATGCGGCCAAGGAATCCGAGTCAAGGGAATAAAGGTCGTCGACGATGAGAGGCAGACCCAAAGACTTGAGGAGTTCACTTTCTTGACCGTCAATATTGAAATGGGCGCCGTTTATCCAGAAACGGTGGCGACATACGTGAATACACCAGGATCCGATTCAGTCAATTGCCAGCCACTTGTTTCGTCGTCAACAGACATCTTCAGTGAAATTTGAATAAATACGTTCAGACCAAAAAGTCAATACGAGCTTTGTCATGCTTTATTAAACACTCCGAAATAAATATGTCATAATAAGCGTCGTGACTTGACCACTTGTACACAAGTACAGGCGATGGAGCCCATATCAACACCAATTTCAGATCCGAAGGCTGCTAATCGTGCCAAATTCGAGCTTGAACTTGAATTCGTCCAAGCTCTGGCAAACCCGTTCTACCTACACTCTTTGGCTCAGCAAAACATCTTGGAGCAACCTGCTTTCATCAACTTCCTCGAGTACCTTTTGTATTTCAAGGAGAAGGATTACGCTCGATTCATTCAGTATGCACGCTGCCAATTTAGAGTATCATGGTTCCTGACTGCATTGTCTCCGAAAGCTATCCTCACGCCCTTCATCATCTCGAATTGCTCCAGCATGCCCAGTTCCGATCTCAGATGAAAAAAGATGAATCCTTCAGAGAATTTTTACATCAAAAGCAGTTTGATCACTGGCGTACTTGGTGAGATCCTTTTTTTTTTTTTATGTGCGTGATTCCACAATCTCATGCTTACTGCTCTGGAAATAGGCGAGAACCATCTGCCATCAATCCTTCCAACCCTGACGGTCTGGGAGCTCAGGAAATACATCCGGAGATTTCAAAACCCGCTCTGTAGCTGCTGCGCGTCCCGATTTCCGTGAACGCGGAATGTATGTATCTCTCCAGGTCGAGATCCAGCTCTAAATAAGCTTCATCGGGTATCGATGGCCAGCGTGAGTGACCTAATATTGAATACATGTTTTAAAAACGTTGGTGAATATGCGTAGACCTACAAACTTTGCGCCTCCACACGCTGATGGGCAGCTGAGTCCTGCCGCGTTCACTGTGGCGGCGGGGAATGAAAGGGAATCCACATTGTATTATTACGCGACTCGTGGTTTAGGCAATGTTGGTCGCCATCGGCTTGACTTTCCCGGACAGCATGAGATAAGAGGCATCATTCATTTCATTTTGCCTGCCCAGAGTGGAAAATTTCTTGTCACTGCCACCCGCTACATTACCTTTCGCAAAAGCAATCAGACGATGATCGCAAGCCAACTTGTGCTCGACAAGACTGAACGAATGGCTGTCCAGTGGAATTGGTCTGTCTTGTCGCCGCCACTCACCGCCACTCACCGTTTTGTACCTTTTTGATGAATGGAAAAACGTTGAGCAGACAAGAGACATAATCAGTAAGTTGCGGTCATCGGCCCAGTCATATTAAATCTAACGCGGAGGATCATATTTACCCGAGTTGGCTTGATTCTTGAGTTTCATCTGCCATGACAAAGTGAAGGACCGGGCCGTATGTCTGTGGGCATAGAGTTGATTAAGTGTAGTATCTATTCTAAGTTCTTAATAGCTTGTCCACCGTCCACCGTCCTTATTGTGCTCGAATCCATGATTTTTAACACCAACAAGTTTTGAGTTGTACTTGTAGATTGGACAAAATTTCCCACGTGTCCACTTTTGCTTACGCACCTCCACCTCCATGGATAATGGAACGCACTGCTCATGCCGTTAATTCTGAGCTGAACCTCTCAAATCCACATCTAGAGGGATCTAGGAGCTCATATGAAGATGATATACCCCTCGGAACGGCTAACGAAGGCATCCATTTTGCATCCATCGTCGAGAAGAGGCGGTTGTGGTGGAGAAACGCGATCATAAACACTCTTTTTATTGCGTCATGGTGTGTTTACAATTTAGAGACTACCAGTTGGACTGAACGAATCTTGCAGGTTTCTCTTTGCCACTCTTCTCTCTGTGTATAACAAATGGATGTTCGCGCCAGACCACCTCGGATTTCCTGCACCCCTATTCGTCACAACTATTCATATGTTTATCCAATTTGCTCTCGCGGCCATATTGCGGGCGGTGTGGCCTAAGGCCTTCCGGCCCCCACACAACCCTTCTCGAGGAGACTATGGGTTTGTCTTCTTATTCTCTTGAAAGAGTCTTCTGTCATGAACTTGTCAACCTGCAACTTCTCAGGAAAAAGGCAATCCCAACTGCTCTGGCCACGGGCCTAGATATCGGCTTCTCTAATTTGTCGCTCAAGACTATAACCCTCTCGTTTTACAGTACGTCGATTTTCAAGGCCTGTAACACCTAGCCTGACCCGCGTTCCCACCAGCGATGTGCAAATCGTCGTCGCTCGTATTCGTCCTTCTGTTCGCGTTTTTATTCCGCCTTGAGGTTTTTTCATGGCGTCTTGTTGGCGTCATTCTCCTCATATTCTCCGGAGTGGTGCTTATGGTCGCGGCAGAAACACATTTTGTCCTTGAAGGCCTCATCCTTGTGCTCAGCGCCAGTGCGCTTGGTGGGCTCCGATGGAGTCTTACGCAAGTCCTTCTCAAAAGTAAAAAAATGGGTTTCGATAACCCTGCAGCGACAATTTACTGGCTGGCGCCTATCATGGGGGTCACTCTCGCAATACTCAGCTCAATAATAGAAAACTGGCCTTCCATCTTCCGAAGCAAATTCTTTCAAGGTACATTGCCTACATTGGAAACGATCTTTTTCCTCACATCGCCAGGCATCTTGGCATTCTGCATGGTATTGAGTGAATTTTAGTACGTGAGTTTTGCCCCCCCCCAGATAGAGCAAAAGATATTCATGCCATTATCAGTGTTCTCCAACGGGCAGGTGTTATTCCAATGTCGATTGTGGGGATTGCCAAGGAGGTTTCCACAATCCTGATTTCCTCTTGGTACTTTGGGGACAAGCTGTCCTGGATCAATGCCCTTGGTGTAGCAATTACTGTGTGCGGTGGGTCTGAACTTTTCGGACTTTTATTTCCTCTTGGATTTATCTGGTTTCAGGTATTGGATTGTTCACACACCATAAATATCGCAAATCTATGGAATCAACCGTCCCCCTGGATGCTCATGGCAACCCTATTACTGATGACGACGAGATTTTCGCGCCGATCGACAGTGAGGAGTATGGCGCACAACTAGAGGAAACGATCCGATTGACTACTACACGTGATGGTGTGGATGAGGTATGTGGCCTAGCTAAGATCTAACCATACCCGGGTTTCAGGGCGAGAGGTGCATCATTCTCACTGCTGGGTTCAGGAGAATGAAGCAAGGATACGGCTGCTCATGACGAAGACGGCGGAAGACGACGGTCCGCTACCAGGCATTCGAACGGCGTGACCGGGGTGGATGTGCAAAAAGTTTTTGGTGATATCGTATATAGGTTAAGGAGCTGTGACCAGGGGGTACTTATACATTCATCAATTGATAGGCACTGGCCGTTCTAGGCGGAGTCAAGGCATGAGACCGAACCCGCGGAAGAATGCGTCGGGAGTGCTTACGTCACCATGAGCCTGACAACGGCGCTCGTGAAAATATTTGACCGTGGGAGGATTGATAATGATTGATTCCTTTTGAGACCCAGATCGGATCGGTACTGTTTCCATGTCCGTATTAACATTTAAAAGCAGTTACCTCTCTTGTTCCTTTTGTCCATGCCGCTGACTGCTCCTCACATGGAAGACTCCTTTCAGTTCATCATCGAATCTCCCCAGCACAGTCAAGGGCACAAGAAGCGTCCTCGTCTCGTCACCTCTTGCGATAATTGGTTAGTTCCCTTTTCCCTCAATCTCTCAATGACTCATTTCCTCCCAGTCGACTCAAAAAGATTAAGTGCCTCCAGCCATCCCCAGAGGCAAAATGCGAAGCCTGCAAGTCTGCAAAAATTCCATGTCGCTTCCGCGATCGTGAGCGCTACTTTGCGGAGCGTAGTCGTGCCATTGCCGGGCCCAACTCGGGCGTTTATGCCTCTGAGCTCAGGTCTGTCCCATTCCCTCTTCATTTACCGTCGGCCTCTTATCTTACAATCAGGTCCGAAACTAATCCTGCTCTTGATGGGTTTTCCGTTGCATCTGGTTCTTCCAGCCCTTCCATTTCCTCCCAGTCCGATCCCCGATCCAACTCCCACTCGCCTAAAGCAAGTGGAATGGTCTCCGCAGAGGTCGACAACCCCGCTCGCTATCCCCCTTATCATTCGGACTCCCGACATTCTATGGGCGCTTCGCATAGGTCGGTCCTTGCCTACGTCCTCCCAGTTTTCTTGCTTACTCACTGTCAAAAGTCACTCCTCCTCTATTTCATCATTTGACTCTCTAAGAAGTAACAACGGAATCCCATATAATTTTGGCGGCCATGCCCCGTCACCACAGATGCTTCACTACCCCGCTAATTCACGCCCTAATTCTTACCAACAAGACCAACGCTCTATTCAACTATTTGATCCTGAAAACCACCAGCGGCCTCATCCAGGTCTAATGACACACTTTATTCAGGTGTTCTTTGAACGATTTGGACCAGACTTTCCTTTCCTACAATACCAAGATATCCTTGCCGATTTCTGGGACCAGAGGCTCTCATTAATCGTGGCAAATTGTGTTGCGGCTATGGCTGTCAAGTGCGCAGTCCCACACCCCTACTACCTCTTCGATATACTGACTGTTCCTTAGACACGCTACTATTCCCGATTTGTCCATTCGCGACCTTCATAATGTTGCCGAGAACTATATAGATGTTGCAAAGGTAAACCCAGGACTCCCCCCTTCCTGGCTTACAATTCTCACCGCCTTGGACAGAATCTCCTTTCCGCCGTTGCCCATATTCCGTCCCTGGAGACGCTTCATGGGCTCATGCTCCTTTGTTGGTTTGAGCACAGTCATCACAGACTGCCTGGTAAGCCTGATTCGACAACTTACACTAGGTGTAGGACATAACTTCTTGTGCACAGGTTTCCGCACGTACTATGGAATGGCGAGCAAAATGTCTGGAGATCTTGGTCTTCAAGATCCTCATAATTTCGATCCATACCCCAGCGAATATGATCGCAATCGCAGGCGAACGACATGGACTGGGATGGTTCAATTGCATATGACTGCAGGTTCATGTAAATTATTTCCAATTTTCAGAATGTTCCTTCTCTAACACACTTCATCTAGTTCGCTCATAGATCATTATCTTAATCTTTCTGTTGCATTGCACCTGGAGTTTTCCTCGCTTTACGCTTTATTTGTTCATCATCATAAACTATAGTAATAAGCCTAATTTCATACTAGTGGGATCGGTTTCCCTTGACAATTTTGAAGCCGTCAGCGGCCTCCGAAACCCATTCCAACATATGACCTTTATTGGACCGAAGGTATCGGATTAATAAGGCAAGAAGACTCAACCGTGCCTACATTCTCATCTTTGATGCATTCCCCGACCCTCTGTCAAAAGAATTCTAAAAATATTTCGAAGAATTTTGACGAAGCCGTGTGCAGTGAGGGGAAAACCAAGAGTCCGAAAGTGTTGAATCCGTATACCTTCCAACGCAGAACGGGTATTCATCCCCCTTGGCTTTGAGTGGCTACGCCTCGGTATCGGGTTTTTATCGGGTGGGAGGGCGTGTTTCGTCAACACGTGGATTAAAGCTCCTCCGGATCCAATGGATCTGATCCCGCGAACAATTGTTATTTATAAGTTTGACTCCCGTTTCATGACAATGGACTTTGCTACTAGGTATAGGCTTTGCTGGTGGGTTGCCAACATTTTCCCCTCCTCAACCAGATTTCCAGAAAGAAGGATACTGTCACGGTGGCACATATAAAGCGCGTGAATGGCAGAACACTTGACTTCGACGGGTAGAGTTCTGCTGTTTTCCTTGTCCTACCATCACGGAGCTTTATGAGGTCTGGGACCCGATTAAGCCTTGCATCCCTGGTAAAGAAGAATTGGAATAGTGAGTGTTGTTCGTTTATATCAAATTCGAACGTACTCACGGAGTCACAGCGTTTCTTGCATTCCAATGAATCCGGCTCTTTTATTTAAGTCCCCAGCAAACAGTTGCTTGGCTCAGAAATATCCTGTCACCTTTGATTGCCACCATCTAGTCCCAACATGGTCTCGTACCGCGGTCCACATGTATTTATTACAAATTTGGGTCAATGCATCATGTCCCTGCGATGTTACATACACCCGAGCGGCTTCGAAGTTCGGTAGACTGTCACCTGCAAACAATTTATCGTAAGATCCTGTTTGGCCATGCTTCAACTTTGTATATGCGCGCTCATATAGGTCGGTGACGACTGCACGCCTCAACTTATCATGCCTCTCTCTGCTTTGGAGCTGCATGCCTTCAGTATCGCGACATATATGCGTGTAACTTCCATTGCAATCGCAGGATATGAGTGAGTTCTATAAATACTTTCCAAGGACCGTGAAAGGTTAACAGTTGATACTTATCGCCTGCAGCTATTTAGAAACGCAACCGACGGCATGGCGATTCTATAGGGAGCACTGGCAATCCCGACGATGGACGTGCGTTTTCTGTTCACCTCGTTGAACTTTGCGGCGCCTCTGAGTATCTCGATTGGCACACCAGCATTTCCCTTATCCTTTTTTTTCTTCTTCGGTAAGAGAGCCCTTTCCCCTCCCACATACAAACCAACCAACCCCTTAGCCAGATTTATGAGCATTACCGTGCTCACAATCAGCAGCGTTAGTACTCTTTCTTTGCAGCTGTGTGACGCCTTCGTCTCAACGCCAACTCCAGGTTGGATTTTTCTACTCTTCATTCACTCAGGAGACTTGCGGCCGATTTTATTTGCTTCCCCCTGCATTTAAAGGTATGAACTGGAGTAAAAGATGACATCCTTAGCGCTCATGAAATTTGTGAGATAGTTATCCAAACTATGATCACGCAGGCTATCTTGGGCGTTCGGTGCGCCCTATATAACTTGAATGGCGAACTTGTCAATCCTTACCTCGTGTTTATAGGGCCTTTAATCTTTCAAGGAGGTCCCGGGTCGTTGGTTGGATTCTCATGACTGTGTATTCAGTGGCTTGTATAGTAAGCACCCCGACTCTCCTTTAGATAAGTTGAATCTATACGGTCTTTCCAGCTTCAATGGGTGACAACTATGTACCAAAGAACACGCGAGTACCTTCCCTTCCTCTGAATAACCCCACCTAACCAGATCTTCCAACCATTAGCGAAAGTCGGTGACCCCCATGTATGTGATTTATTTTTCTGATGACACTTTCCTAATATATGTTTTGTGCTAGGCAAAGTGAGTTGCGAACGACTTGTTTTCACTTTTTTCAGATCTGATCCAAGAAAGCTGCCGAGCGGTTAACCAGGCAAAACAACTTGGAGCTTACCTCTTCTACGCCATTGCGATCATGTACGATGTGCTGACGACGACGATGTCGATCTTCTATCTCCTCAAGTACAAATTTACGACAAGAAATTCCGTGTAAGTGCAACTTAGCTCGGTTTCAGAACTTTTCCTGATACATGTTGTTGATTAGGATGTCCAAATTAGCTAGAATGTATGGCATTGGGTGAAGCGATCTTTAATGCCATGACTGACCTGAAATTTTCATCTAGGATGCTCTATGACGGCCTTGGTTATCTTGTTGTATTGACAGGTTTATCCTTGCTTTCAATCTATCGATGCAGACGAGTTGATAATTTATCAGGAATCAATGTCCTAAATTTGATTCTCTACAAAACAAGTGCAGATATCCAGGTGAAGCTTACATTCTCAGACAACTGAATGCGGTATTGATATTTTCCTCTTCGCCGAAACAGACTGCAGGGTAATTGTATACTGCTTCATCCCAATATTTTAATATTAAGTGATTTTTCGCAGCGCATCGCTTGGTTACTGTGTATCCTGGATCATGGCTCAAAGGTTGTTAATCCACCTTTATGGTTCGTACCTGAGCATGCCTGACGCTTCTTTCTCTACCTATTGATTTTGCAACTATCAGACGCCTCTCGTGAGCGCCGGGAAGCTGGGAGCTTTGAAGCAGCAATCATCATGAGCAAGGATATTCTAGCTGCCCGAGAGGTCAGCCGAGCTGTGAGGACATTTGACCAGAAGAGCAACACGCCCTTCGATTTCACGCGCCGTGACTCGGGGACCGAAGAAGTGGATTATCCCGAGGAGGCCGGAGTGCGAGTCAGGATAGAACGGACAGTAAGAACGAACCATTATACAAGAACCTACGAGTTGGAAGATTATTCTCGGCGTACCCAAAATCGATAGGGACCATAGCGTACTCTATCTGTAAAAATCATCCCATCGAGTTTCGGCGATCTCCTTTGATTCCTAGTCCTTTACGGGGTATTACCATCTGTACGTTTACCATTCTATGGACATTCAACGTTCGGACTTTCGGGATACAGTTATTCGAATGGTTTCTAGCCATTTCCGCCAATAGGTTGAAATGATCTAATACACGACTAGTATACCAACTGCAAGGACAAGCAGGTTATAATGATGGGGAGGGGATTCAAGAATCGCGAGCAGTTATTGGTTGATCCCAGGGAAGAGGACCGTTAAAAAGGACATCTTTTCCTCCTTCAGCATCACCAGGACACCAATTGAGTAAGGCAGCTAGTTCAGGGGATGAGGTATAATATGGATGAAATCTCGAATATGGATTCCGTTGTCTGCGTTTGCTGAGTAAAACAGAATGACAACCGTAGGTGTCTAGGGTAAAAGGAAGATATCCGTTTTGTCGCTACAAAAAAGGTAATCAGTACATACATGTCTCCGGATTTTCCACAAAGTTGTGACAGAGGGTACCTCGCCGTGTAGCACATTTGCGTGGTTCTCATGATCTGGGTCGACGCCAATGTAATTGAATTTCTTTTTCGGCCAACGCAGGGCTTCTCTGTGAAGCTCTGTGAACCGAAGCTTCTTGAACTCATAGCCGACGACAGTAATTTTTGATGGGAAGTAACCAGTGAATTCCCTAAACCGAGCGATTGAGAACAACAGATTTTGGTACGAGTCCATGGCATAATTTTCCGTTGTCGCCCTGGAAGAAATTAAGGAGTCCAAACTCTGGCCAGGTAGTAAGTTTGCTACCTGTGCCAGTCTAAAGTAGGACTGCGCTTCTGTCGTTGACGACTCCGATTTTGTCTGGCCTCTGGGAGGAGTTCTTCAGATTTTTATTTTCTACAGTCGAAAAATGAAGAATTCAGACCCTGAAAACACCAAAAGGGAAAGGGGATCCTTATTTGCCAGTTCAGAGCTTCAAAAACACGTTGGTTTCAACAACATTGCCAGCAGATTGTGCTTGAGGCACACACCTTCGTGCAATGTGCTCGTAGAAAGCACGAGCACGCCCCGGACCTTTCTGGTAGGATTCCAAAATCCAGTCCTCCTCTTCTAACCATGAATCTGACCCCTTCCAGATCGAGTGACATGGCACCAGGATGAGATGGTTGAGACTTGTATGCGAGGATGGGCGATTTACAGTGGAAAAAGAAAGCAGAGGATGATGTAGCCCAGTGTATTTAGATGAAGAAAACGCCCAAAAGCTTAAATTGAGCAAGAGGGATATGGTACCGATTCCAGATATCAAGAAGACACCAAGGTTTGTTAACCGCGAGCGTCGCGTTAATGTCTCGAGCACTCTTTTGTGTGGTGATGTGTTGAGGTGCTTGTGTTGATATCTGGCTGCTGAATGTGATGGAAGCATGGAGGGTTGAGTTTCTCCAGCATTCCTCTAGAAGAGAATGAGGGATCAGGTATTGCCACGAAAGGCAATCACTGTTTGAATATACATTTTAAATCTGAATGAGTACATAATGAAAATTATAATTTAGCATGCCATGATTGTAGGTAAGTAACATCGAGTCGAGGAACTACATAGAACGCAATCTTCCTTCCAAATGCTGTTCCAAAGCCCATTTTACCGCTTCCTCTACATCCTCTGCGCAATAATTTGGAGGGTGCGAAGGGTGCCCCTGGGAAGGATCGTACACACCAGTTTTCACAAGAACTGATGACCAGTGGGCTCCATTAGCCCCCGCGATATCTAAATTAAAATAGGTAAGCTTGGGATAAGTGCAGGGCTGCCATTCGTATAGAAGCGTACCCGATTCCGGATTATCTTGAATAGAAATTTGTCAAAATGTCCTTGTGGAAAGGAATGCTACTCTTACCTCCAATCATATATCTATTATCATTAACTGAGAGGATATAAAGGAAGGGAAATGGAAAAGGGACTCACACGTGGGGGAACACGTCGCTCTCGCCATAGATTTCAGTGATTCGGCATTTCAGCATTTCTGTAGCGTATTTATAGGTTTCTTTGGTGGGTTTTCCAAACTGAGTATGCGGGTATTCGGCTCCAGTCAAGGCCTATGAATTGAGCATATGCGTAGAGCCAAATTTTCACAAATTTACCTTGAGGACGGCCTGGACAGCAATTTTGAATGCTCCTTGACCCAATCGAGGTCGATCAAAATCTGATCTCCAAATGAGGTCGGGATTGCAAAATATAATTTCAACAGGCTCTCGTTGTTTTTCCAGTGGTATATATGGACCCCCTATGATCCCTGCGGACTGAATAACGTCGCATGCTACTTGAACTGTTATGCGGATTCATCATGCATAGATAGAGGATGGATAAAGGAAAGGCCCACTGTCTAACGCCCAGTTTCTCGGATCGTGATACACGAAGATGGCAGAGATTGGCGTGTTGGAAAAATCGATTTTCTGTGAGAACAGTGTGATTGTCATCGAAGATGTTATAAAGCAATTAAAACTGATTCAAACATGGGTAGAGGCTTCCTCGCTTTCTGAAAGTGTGTGGAATGGCCAAACCCTATCCATACGTTAGGGCATAGGAAACGGTGGTGCGAAGGAGCATACGAAGAATTCCAAGCCAAAACATCCAGAGTTGTATATGCCCTCTTGTATCCATACCTGGATGACGAAAATGAAGGTTGATGTTAAACGGCAGAGGAAAGCTGGCTCACCCGTGTGCAACCTTTCGGATCGCATCGCCCTTGCCACCAAGAACAAGTACGGGTTTGTCACGATAATTATGAGCGAACTTTTTCAAGATTGTGTGTGCTTGACAATATTGACTGGGGTGTATCTGAACATAATCTCAGCAGGAGAGCAGAAGCTCTGAATTAGACGGCGACTCGCAGGGAAGCCAAGTTGTTGACTCAATCTCTCAGCACGCTCATGCTCTCCAATACCTCCCCCGTTCGTCAACTGCTTAGCAAACGCCGTGGTTGAACAAGCAAAGCCTTGAGTAATTGTGTGGCAAAACTCACGAGTATATAAGGTATTTTCCTACAACAAAGTTAGAAGAGAGTAGGTAGATTGAAATTGTCGTGCGCACTTTCTATATGGATTGTTTCCTTCCAATATATTTAGGGCACGTTTGGCAGCAGGGAGGACGTTTGGACCACGAAGAAGCACACCATCCTTGAGTGCAGGTGTATTTAGTGGACAATTAAACCCCAAGTAACATACACACAATATCGAAAACAAACGATAGAGGAGGAGGCCTTGCGATTGAATGGAGTAGTCTGAACATGAAGTGGCTGTGTAAATTTGAACTTGACCATTGAATGGACTCATTCTCGGTGACAAAAGCATCCCACCGCGCAACCGCGTCGCCGACTGTGTCGCTTGAGCGTGGAAGGTACCGCATGAAGGCACCTACGAATCCTCCGCCCCTTTTTTTTCAATCTCATTCTCGCCGGTTGCCACCGTATCGCGTGAATAGAAATCTCACTTTCCTCCTCCTTTTACTCGCCCTTGCGTGCTTTACATGTTTCGGCTCAGCCTACTACCTGTTTACTACGAGGTGGGACTTTCGACCAGTGTCTGCGCCATCCGGGATCGCTAATTCGACTATCCAAGTCACCGCTTCTGAAAGTGCCCTTCGCCCGAACGACAAATATCTGTCGTATTTGCCCCACAGCGGGTTTCATAATCAACGCATCGCTTTCGAAAATGCTCTCGTCCTTTCATATTTGCTGCATCGCACACTACTTGTACCACCAATACGCCTTGGAAATAAACCAATTCATTACATCGAATACAACTCACTCTCTCGACACTATGAGTTATCTGGCAGGGAAGGTTTAACACACTGTCCTCGACTCCCTCGATATCTCTCCCGGCCGCCAGAATGTTTTGAATACTTTGAATTCTCCTACGTACCCTGGAGCTGGCTCGTCAACCTCTCAGCCCTTGCCGATCGTCAAACTCTGTTTCACTGCTTCAGCATGTCACAAGCACTGATATCTGACAACTTTGATATATTACCATCTGATATTTATACCTTGCGCGATGATTCTCCCTATCAATTTCGATTCTTGGACACTGCCACTGATTCGTCTCCTCCCAACCACAGATATCTTGAGGACGTCTATATTGACGAATTGAGAACAGTTGATCATCGTCTCCTACAGATTGGTACTCTTTTTGGGACTTCCCGCCTCCGGCTTAAGAATCCAGATAATATTGCTTACCGAGCAGTCGTTCGTCGAATGATGGTCTTCACCAATAAGGATCTCACCGATGTTGCAGATTCAATCGCTCGAAGTCTGGAAGGTGCTTTTCTTGGTGTGCACCTGCGCTCCGGTGATGGTCCATTCAAATCCAACATCGAGAAGACGATCCAGTCCATTTTGTGGAGAATTCTTTACGATGTCCTCGGCCTTTCCCGTCTGGAAACATGTAAACTAGAGGAATCTTTTGGCAAAGAAGAGTTGGGACTTTGCAGTTTGATGACCACCACGAACTTGAAGAGTTTTATCACCGCTTCTCCTACACCCTTTTTGTTTCCTTCCTCCCCACGCCTCAAGTGCCGATGGCGGCGGCACCCTGAAGCTCGATATCGTCTCCTTAACGTTCCTCTCTATATCGCTACGGATTTGGAGAACCCTGATATCAACCCACTTCTGTCAACCTTCCGCAAAACATTCCCTTGCATCTTCTTCTTGAAGGATTTTGCGGCGGAAACACAGCCTCTTGAGGAGCTGACAAGTCCGTACGATGGAGTGGATCTCCGCCACTTCGCTTTACCCTTCATTGATGCGTTGGTGCTGGGAAGAGCTTTGAAAGTAGTTGGGACCGAGGGAAGTACGTTTAGTCAATTCGCGGAGGATGTGCTCTGGACTTCGTATCATCTTAAAATGCCGTCAGATTGATGGGCGCCCCCATCATGCTTCATGATTCAGATTCGTGTCAAATGACTAAACACCGGCGTCGTCGTGTAAAAAAATTACATTCCACTTGGGCCAAAAAGAAAATATACTGAACATAATCCAGGCCAAGTAAACATTGCATCCATACGTACATAGAGTACACAAACCTTCGCACAATTGGTCAGTTGTGGCAGTGCGGGGCAGTCCCAAAATGCTTTGGGTTGCTATGGCTAATCACAACAACAAACTATGATTGTTCCGGTAAGCATATAATGCGCGATTCTGTGTTGGATTTCCCTTGTCCCTGGTACCCTTCCCATCCTCACAGTGATTACAACAATGTCGACCATTGAAAACAATACACCTCGACTCTCCGTCGTCCCCTCTGACGAGAACACTGCTCCAGCTTCTGGTCAAGCAAATGGAGCACCTCATGCAATCGAAGGTTTCGACCGTTGGATCAAGGACTTCCAGAAATACGAATCCATCTTGGTGGGATGTTTTCCAGACGATTACAAGTATTTCGGAGATTAACCTCCACCAACAGAACGAAATGGCGAAAGTCTCCACTGACACCAAGTTCAAAGATGAGCTTGACACCATCGAGAAATGTCAGTGACATGCAGTATTATCTTTATTCATGGGCGCTCATGACCGTTCCTCGTATAATAGGGTTCAAGGTGTTGAACGAGCCCGAGAGGACCACTTCGCTCTACACTCTACTTCAGCACTCGACACAGGACCAACTTCGCTTTATTGTGGCCGTTTCACAACAGATGATCCGTCCTGAAGAATCCAAGCCTTCCCCTGGTCCGTATCTCTGGTGATACAATCTTCCGTTAACTCACACCGTCTGATTATAGCTGCAGAGCCCCAGGTTAAGCCAAAACTAGGGAAACTCACCTTCCGCCCCCCCAGTTTGAACATCCCCGACCTTGAATCCCCCCTGACGCCTACCCCCGTAACCGCCAAGGAATCGGCGACCGATGAGCCCTCCCATTATAGTCTCCTCGCCCAAGCTGCCTTAAATCGCGAGGCCCAGCGTCAGGCCGCCCCTTCTGTTGAGGGTAATTGGTCGAACTTAGTGAACACCCCCATGATTCCCATGTTCCAGAAGGACAAAGATTCCAAGGACACCAAAATTTCAAGCTCGACTGCATCCCTGCCTGGTTTCCCTGGAATCAACCCCTACACACTTAACATGCTCGCCAACGCAGGCCTTTCTGCCGAAGCACAAGTTCTTGCTGCGCAATTGGTCATGAGTGGTCTTGTTCAACCCACAGGTCTCGCCGCACAATCCTCGGTGAAGGCCAAGAAGCCTCAGGCCCCGAACTGGCGTACACCCACCAGCGCTCGCTACCCAGCCAGTGCCTTGAGAAGCAGTGGATTGCGCCCCTCCAGCAGCCTTAAGAGCGCTGGATTGAAGAGCAGTGGACTCGCAGCCCCCCAGACTCCCCTCAGCGCCATGGATTCGCCTCGCGAAGAAGACTTCGACCCTGAGATGTTGAAAGACATCCCAGGATGGTTGAGGAGCCTTCGTCTTCACAAGTACACATCAGCCTTCGACGGTTTAACATGGGAGCAAATGGTCGTTCTTGATGATGCCACTCTCGAAGCCAAGGGAGTCGCTGCCCTTGGAGCTCGTAGGCGTCTATTGAGGACCTTCGAACATGTTAGAAAGAGGATGGGTATGGAAGAGCCATCTAGTGCGACGCCGACCACAAGCGCAATGCCCACTGGTGCTGCTTTCAAATCAGCTTCGGAAGCTGAACGCGTTCCTCACAGTGCACTGCCTCGGTCGAAGTTGTCGATCAACTCGCCGATTTTCACTCCCACCTGGGAAGCCAACAAAGTACCAAACAGCGCATCTGCTTCGGTATCCGTTGAACACCCCCCAGCTGCCATGGAAATTGCCCCAACGGTTGGCGCCACGGAGTAGGAAGACGATCATCGCACTCGCAATTTTCTAGTGAACTAAATTCCATATAGCGCTCGATATTTGTGGCATAATTTGTCTTAACAGCATGCCATCATGGCGAGTGCAGCTAATTTATCAGAAGGAGATATTTTTCTTTAAAATGAGGAAGTTAGGTTGATCAATGAATGCAAATCACCATTTAAGAGAATTGATTCGGGTTTCGGGACAACTTCAAAGTTCGTCCGCATTCAAGGGAATATTTTCACAAGTACTGCACGAAGAATACTAAGCCCGACATGTTTTAAGGGTTCGCCTGACGATGAACTCGTACAGAAGTCTCAAGATCGTCTCTACTCTCATGGGTCCAATTGACCGCAGATCCGCGGAGCGTTGGGAGGCCAAATGGGGAGCATCTGTCTAGAATCGCGTGGGCAGACACCAGCCTCTACACCCTTTTGCATCCAAATTTTGGCTGCAAGGCATGAAGTTATACAGGTCATGACGTCTTCAGACTTCAGACACTGCCGACGAAGAACTAGCATCTACAACAATCAAGCGTATCAGGAGATGCAATATTATTGGCGTTTCGTCGGTGATAGTCATTGATTCCTTTCGAGGGATTTTCGGGACACCCTACATTATAATCCCTTCCTTACGGGTTCAAATGGTGTTTTCTGACAATCGCTCTTTGCCCTCCGAACCATGGCCTCTAATCTTGACATCCCTGTTATCGACCTCAACACCCCCTTCCCACCCAATGATGTAGACCCTCTTGATCTTGCCTTAGCCCCTCCTGATGACGAAACATCAGAACAGCGCGCCGCCCGCGAAAAACTAGAACGGGAAGCCATTCAAAGGAGTCGTCGCATCGACGCAGAGCTAAAAACTGCCAAGGCGATGATGAAACGGTATAAAAGCGCTATCAAGATTCTAGTCCTCGGCCAAAGCTTGAGTGGTAAGGATTTTTTCGTGTTTAAAAACATATTTACATACTGGCTCCTCTCTCCAGGCAAGTCTACGACAATCAAGAGTCAGTGCATTTTGCAAGATCCTGCAATGCCGTGACGTCAGAATTGACCAAACACCCTAGACTTTCAGCTCACGTACGCCCACAGGGCCTGGGCAGAAGAACGCGCATCATGGAGAACTGTCATCTTACTGAACCTCGTTCGATCCGTCAATATAATAGTGGAAGTTCTCAAGGAAGCAAGACGTTATGCAGCCGATGATTCCCAATCACAATCCGAAGCTCACAACAAGGTTCCGTCCACCACTACAACAGAGCAGCACCGGAGTATCCTCCTTCGCCTAACACCCTTGAAAGAAATTGAAAAGGATCTGAAGGTATTTCTTAGGGCTAGCTCGAGTGAAACCGAAGCAAACCCCAAAAGAATCGAGGATAATGAAAAGATCAAATTTCACCTAGAGCGCAACAAAGTAGGTTTCCAGGAGTTTTCTGTGCGTTCCTCGTCGGGGTGGAAGAGTGTTCTAGAACAGATCCAGAATCCCCAAGCAGGGAAAGACTCCCAGCTGCATCGCGTTGCTTGCCATGTTGTTGCCAGCTGCAAAGACGATATACGATGGTTATGGAACGATTCCGTTACGCAAGAAATCCTTCGCAACCGGAACTTGAGACTTGAAGACTCACCAGGATTGTATGTTAACGTTGTCATCTTCTGTCCATGTCTGCGTAACTATACAATTGCAGTTTTCTCGAGGACATTGATCGTATCGCTGCTTTGGATTACCAGCCCTCAGATGAAGACATTGTCCGTGCTCGGTTGCGAACAACGGGTGTTCAAGAGCATCATTTCAAGTTGGACAAGTGTCAGTCCTGGCAGAGATCTTTAAATTTTGGCTGAGCGAGCTCTCGACAGCAAACGGAACTATGCTAGATTGGATCATGTACGACGTTGCTGGTTCGTTAAGTTCTTTCCTTTTGGACATTTATTTAAAATGCTTACAATAATATTTATATCAGGGATACGATCCTCCGTACGTCTGATCTCCGAGTTTTCTTATTTCACAAGCTTTTAAAAATGGTGCTCTTCTACCAGAGAGCCGCATGGATACCTTATTTTCATGAAATCACTGCACTGATCTTCTTGGCCCCGCTGTCATCGTTCGATGAACATCTGGCCGAAGACAATCGTGTCAATTGTCTTGAAGACACCTTCGTGCTCTGGAGGGTATTATCTGGCAATAAGATTCTTGCAAATGTTCAACTAGTGGGTCCTTCAGATATTGCAGTTCCGTTATTTTATTCTTGGGGTAATGACAGATCCTTTTCCTGAACAAGACCGATTTACTACGGAAAAAGCTTGAGCAAGGGATCCGCGTCAAAAAGTATATACCGGAATTTGATAAAGCCAACGACTATGATACTGTTGCAACCTGTAAGCCTTTTCTTTAAATATTTTACAGGAACACATTCACATTCGAAAGTAGGGTTCCGCAGGGTTTTCAAGAGAATTTATCTGGACAATACGCCCTCGAAACGAACTTTCATCTCTTATTTCACGTCGGTTGTGGTGGGCTCTTCCACTTTGTCAACATAACGGCTCGGCCTGCTAATCCAAGTTTAGGACACCAAGGCTACTGCCCAGACTCTCCAAGCAGGTGAAGCCCAACTCAAATGGTCAAAGTTCCAATTTCAGCTGATCGTTCTACGAACAACAGTGCAAGCGACAATTCTCCGGAACGACATTACAGAAGCAGGCCTCATGTAGATCCCCTGGGAGTCCTCTCCCATTAGAAGAGGCGACCTTCCGCCAGCACGCACACTTCATATTGTGGCTTCAATGCACGACCTTTCTGCGTTTGTGCCTCGCTTACAAGTCCTTCAGCGATTTGGTACCTAATCAACAACCAGGACCCAAGGTTACTTCCGCGTTACTGGTCTAATTTTAGCAACCATTGGGGGGAAATACAGTCTCGAAAAAGTCACAGCCAATCAATGACGGTGTTAGCACCGAGGGGATTTATCCACAGTTGATTATAGAGTGTAGTATCAACTCTAGATATAATAGGTTCTACCTAATCAATAGATTAAAGCAAAGGCCCAGGGCGATACGAACCGCGAAACTAAATCACGAGTCTCCTAAAGATCCAAATGGCTTCGAGGCAAGTCCCTGCGTTTCTTGTACAAGTCAAAGACAGGGAGAGTGCCCGCCGCTTGCAACTCTGTGGCAACTTTTTCTGCCCCTTCCAACACTCGCAGCAAGTTGCCACCTGTGAGTCCAGCGAGTTCATACTTGTTCCATCCACGGCGATAAAGTTCAGTAATCTGTCCGGTGCATTTATTCAGATGAATGAAACGGATGAATTGAAGCGAAGCCCTAACCAAGGCAGGGTATTTAGAGACGTCTTCCAAACCAACTGGAGTCTCGCCAATGCCGTCGAAATCACTCCCTAAGCCAACGCTATTTATTCTTAAGTCGAAGTGCCATCGAAATAAGAAGCGAGATATAATAGGACGCACTATTCCTTTCCAGCGACCTGTCCTATGTGGTCGATGTGGTCGGCAACAGACTGGACATTCGCATTTCCAGGTGAAGCGACAAAATATGGCGCGAAGTTGACCTGATAGACCGTACTGCATTATTATACAACGTGAAAAGGTGCTGCGATACAAACCATCACGATAGCATCCTTCTGGCCTTCTCCACGGCCAATGAGCGCCAGGACATCATCAGGCACATTCCTCGGAACATCATGAATGGCTCGAGCGGAAGAATGGGACCAGATGACAGGCGCTCTGGAATACCGAATGGCTTGTTTCGCCGTATCATCTGAAGTATGAGAAAGATCGACTAGAACGCCTAACCGGTTCATTTCGTCGATCAGCGATCGACCCAAGGCACTGTTGGGACGCAATCAACACCATATGCATACAACGCCTACGTGGATCGAAATGCACCTCAAGCCGCCATGCAGTGGGATCATGCCAGGCTCAAATCCGCACGAGTCTGCGAATGCATTGTGGCAGGTATGCGTTAGGGTAACGTACCGCACTCCAAGGGCTTGATATTGTCGGAGAACGGCGATCGAATTTCCAAGTTGGTGGCCACTGACAGGTCAGACAAAGGACGATGAGGATGTTGTTTGCATCAAGGCAGTCTGCTTACCCTTCGACCCCCAGAAGGCTGGCAATTCGACCACCAATAATGGCACTCTTGATATCTTCGGATGTTAGGGCCAGAGTGAATGTCTGGATATGTTCAAATTTATTCGTCGTTTATTTAAAGAAGATGGGTGACACTTACTTCAGGGTATTTGGCGATCAGCAACTTTGAAACGTCGATTTGTTCGAGTGTATCCCTTTTTAAAATAAAAAAAGCTCAGCTTGACCTGAAACTTTTAATTACTTGCTTACCGGACTCGCCACGAAGCACCAAGGAAGTCCCTCCCTTCAAGTCTGGGATCTGGACAAGAGACATATACAGACCTATGTACTGATGAGAAGCATGAACACGAGAAACTCGTCGTAAACGCACCAGAAAAATCCCCCGACTTTGCCTTTCTTCAACCGGGGGATATCAACGTGTCCAGGCATTTCAGAATCCAAGTGTACGGCCGACACATTATTCGAATATTGGGAGCGGACGAGGATCGGAAGGTCTGTGGGTCATACATAATCATTCTGATGGATGAACACGCTTTCATAAACCAGGACTCTAACCAATATGACCATCCTATCAGTGGAAATCAGCTACTCATCTGAAGTCAACAAAGGAATGGAGCCTACAATCACAGGGGCCTTGTCAAGTATTGCCAAAGCAGCAAGGTAAGGGTCACTTGGAAGTGTCCCCAGGTAAGGGGCCAGAGTATCTCCGAACACTTTCTCGAATCCAACAAGGAGGACAAGCGCAACGACAAAAAGCAACGTCATGGGGCCCCAAATGGTGGCTCGAACCTTGGGGTTAGATGGCCCTGCCGTCTTTGGGCTTCTGTCATGACTTGTTGAGAGGAGCGGAGTACGCTCTGGGTTTGACGAGTGATGGTGGTTGTTGGACATGGTGGGTAAGGAAAGGACTCGCTGAATAGGTTGGGAGTATAACTATAGGCGGCCGCGTTGTTGCCTGCCTGTCGAGATGTGCTTCATTCCCACCACTGTGTGGGAGAGGAGCTGCTGCTCGACTAAAAGGGAACACGTTATTGAGAACTCACTTCCGCGTGTTCGGGTAAGTGAATGTATTTAATACAGTAGTACATCGTTCACGTTTACCAACGTGAAACGGGTAATATATAGATAAATGCGGCAGAGAGCGGGATATGTGGGATGAAGAAACTACTAACGTCTATCGAGATGGCGTCTTACTTTTTGAGCACAGCTACCTATGCCTTGACCTTGCCAATGACAGAGTCAGGTGCATATCGAGGAATAACCTTGGGGTCATGCAGCATGTTGAACTCCTCAGTGGCATCGCGACCGGCGTAGAGAAGGATAGCCTTCTCGCCTCCAGGGTGGTCTGGCAAAAACTGAAGAGCATCAGTTAGAAATTGTTATGGGCTCAAGACAGATGTCTCCACTCACGCTGGTGACATCAAGCACTTGACCGTCGATGACAACCCATACATCATCCTTCTTGTTGTGCTTGGCGACCTCAGCCAGAGTATATTCTCCTGAAGAAGCTGGGCCAACTGGGGCAGGTGTCGACGCAGCGGGTGTCGATGAGGGTGGGTTCAGATGACCAGCAAGGGCGCTTAGTCGTCCACCAGCCTTTTGGACAGCAGCGGATGTCGCTTGGAGGAGGTAGGCAGCAGCGGAGTCACCAGACACCCGACCAAAAACAACGCATCCAAGCAGTGATGATCCACCGAGACGGTTGGCACCATGCACACCACCAGCAACCTCGCCAGCAGCGAAGAGACCAGGGATGGGTTTGCCGTTCTTGTCAACAACACGGGACTCGGGGTCAATCTCGAGACCACCCATGGTGTAGTGCAGGACGGGGGTCATGATAGCGACGTGGAAGAAGTCGTCGAATTTCCATTCACCTTGGAAGAACTAAAAAGAATTCAATTTATTTTAAAGACAACTAGAAGAGAGCGGCCGTACCTTCTTGCCGAAAGGATCCTTCTTGGTGCGGACGCTCTGGTTGTAGTCATCAAAAGTCTTTCTGAGGACGGCAGGTGCAAGACCGAACTCTTTGGCGAGAGCCTCACCGCTGTCGAAGCGCTTCATCAAGCCACGACCGACATAGTGCTTGCAATGCCACTCGATCTCCTTGGAGGCAGGGCCATTGAGAACGAGACGAATAGGATACTAAGACAAGATTAGATAGGAACTTTCTCATGGCCAGAAATGATACCAACCTTCTTGTTCTCCCAAATCTTGCCGGTGACGTAATCACGATGTTGAAGTTCATCGACGAAACGTTTGCCAGTGTTGTCGAGAAGGAGTCCACCAACACCACGGAGGGCCTCAGCGGCCAAGAACTTGATCTTGGCGTCCGGCTCGTTGGGGTCGACAAGACCAGTGGGATGTACCTGGACCTTCTCCAGATCGATGGCACTGGCACCAATGCTCATGGCGAGCTTTTGCCCATCCCCGGTGCAATGTTCACCGTTGGTTGTAGGAAGGTCCCAGAACTCGGGGCGGTGAGCCTTGAGGAGGGAGTCCTCTGTGAAATCGGCGGCATAACCACCAGTAGCAAGGACAACGGCACCATAAGCGGTCTCAGTCTTGCCGTTGCGGACGTACTCGACGCCAGTAACAGCGCCAGCATCGTCCTTGAGGATCTTGGAGACACGGGCCTTCTTCAAGATCTGCACGCGTTCAGGGTTGCTGACGGCGAGATCTTCAAGACGCTCCATTTGAGCGTAGGTGATAACCTAGGGTGTGAGAGAGGGATGAAGGATATGTGACAGAGACATAGGCAGGAAATACGCACCATTCCGGGGAATTGAGCATCACCGCGGTGGGTACGGGGCTGGCTGTGGCCACCGAGACGGGAGACCTTTGAAAGGTCGAGACCGAACTTGTTTTGGAGCCAGTTGACGGCATCACCAGAGCGGCCAGTAAGTACCTCAATGAGGTCATCGCGAGCGAGATCACGAGCCTGATATCTTCGTAAGCGCAAGAGCGAGGAGAGTCTGGAGAGACAGAACGTACGGATTTCTTGGTATCCTCGAAGAAGATTTTTGCGGAGTCGGGGATGTTGAGTTCTTTCTGGGCGTTCGTTCCAGCACCGTTGATGCCGGAGGTAGCTTTGGTAGAGTTACCACCCATGAAGCTGGAGACAAGGTTTAAGCTTTTAGGAGATAGGAGGAAATGTGGACATACCCTTGCTTGTCGAGGAGGAGAACATTAGCGCCTCGCTCGAGGAGGGTGTGAGCGGCAGAGAGACCGGCGAGACCGCCTCCGACAACGATGACCTGTGCCATTATATTTATGTGTAGAGGATGTGGTGGTCGTGGATGGAGGATGAAGCGGAGAGGAGCGGGCGAATTGTTTTTATACCTCTATCCCGAGTGCAGCACATGTGATATCCGGCCTCGTCCTCCGATCCCGGTAATGGTAACCGGAGGAAGAGCGGCGTTAACTGATGCATTTTACAGAGTAATTCCATCCAGTGTTCTATGTACATCTACGTTTAGATCATCTGGCCAACATCCTTGAGCATTCCACAGCACCGCTCAACGGCCTCGCTCATTGAAATGTCCAAACTCTCCAGCAAGACTAGTCCCTCAATCTTGTTCGTCGGTTCACCGTGCTCAACATCTCCATCCACAAAGACGTCTCTATGTGCGTCGAGGTATGCAGGATAGACGATGTCTTCCCAGTAGCGGGGCGGGTCGCGCCATAGCACTCCCTCTGGGTCGGATTGAACTCCAGGAGACAGCAGTCAGTACGACGGCACATATCGGGGTTTTTTTTTTAAATTCAGAAAGCACGAGCATGCGACGTGATCGAGCAAAGAATATCGACCGTGCATCAAAAGAGATTATGGATTAAGAAAAGGGGAAGAAAACAGTCAGGGTTAAGAATTAAAGACAAGGAAAGGTGGACTGTCATGGAAATTTCTTACCTGCAGTGTGATATCCATGTCTCTCGTGGCGGCGCTTTTTGAGAACATCATGAGGGACACGCAGCATTATACGAACATCAAGTTGATCCACCACATCCTGTGATTTTCCAAAGTCACAAACCACGGTCTTTTCAGGTTGGAGGAGAAGATGATACCTTGTGCCAATAAAGTAAGAAGCCATCCACGAGCCCCCAGACGACGCGCTCGCCCTCTGCTGCCCACTTTTTCTTGAGCTGTTGAAATTCAGCGATCCACTTTTCACGGACTGCGTTGTCGACTGTGATTAATTTCTGTTCGTTGAGGTGGTCGTGACTTCGGTGGTCTGGTGGGATCTCGCCAATTTCCTTTACATGCTGGAGAAAAGAAACAAGGCGAGGCCAAGCGATGGCGCCGGGTGCGGCGTCCCAATCCTGAACATTATGAACGGGATGTACAGGGACAAGTTCCTGGGGCTGATAGACGGGGGTGATGTGCATACGGATAGATGGGAGAGAGCTACATACAGGGGCAAAGTCCTGAACAAGATGTGAGCATGGGGAAAGGGGGAATGGCAGAGGCACGTACGTCCTGGTGAATGATAACGCTATCTGGTAGGATGCGATTGAGATGCTTTGCGAGGGTGGTCTTCCCAGAGCATGTTGCCCCCCTGATAATGCGATCAGCTCGAGAGCGGCTCCATGTTGATCGACATACCCAACGCCAACGAGGATCACCTTTGTCTTCATCATTGCCTTGGACAATTTGCTTCCAATCATTTCATGGTAAGCTCTGGGGTCACATGATAGCTGTGATGTCAATGTCATTTCAAAAAGCATCTCTGTCTCAACCATGTTTCGTCCACGCCTCAAAAATTTGGTAAATTCCTTCTTAAAATTCCGTGGCCCGACTGACACATGCCTTCTAGACTACACGACATGCGCGTGCATATGTCGCCCCTCAACCAACACCCAATCCCAAGAAAGACGCAGACAATACTTTGATGTATGTCGCACTCGGCCTTGCCGCCGCTGGAGGCGCATACTTCTATTTTAAGAACCCCGAAGATGTCCAGGACCTCAGGGTAAAGGCGAAACAAGAGGCTGAGCAGGTCAAACGAAGGGGCAGAGAAACAGTGGACGCCGTCAAGAGCCGCGCGGGTGAGACCGTTCGTGATGGAGAGGTAGAGTATGATCAGCTCAAGGTTTGTGTTATCACTCGTCTGGCTCGGCACCACGACGTCATCGTATTATAGGCCGAGGGTAAGGCAAAACTGGACGATGTTCGATCCGCTGCAGGTCACAAGAAGGAGAGAGATCTTGAACCGAAATACGACGCCGCGACAGAAAAAAAGGCCTTTTCACCAGGCGCTGAAAAAAAGGCCGAGGAAGCTAAAGCAGGGTGGTTCAGTTGGCTGGGGAAGTAAGCTAAGCGGTATTGTAGACATCATTTCACACGGTGTTTCTCCGACGATGTATTTAGCCCGTGAGTAGACACCTGCCATTCAGGTGTTACTATCAACGGAAGACATGCCAGAAGCCTTGAATCTCATCACCGATCCGGCGTTGCATGGGAAAAGACTAATGTTAACACCCTGCTGCAAATCTTCTTCCTATTTTGAGTTCTGTTTTATACCCTGGGCTTGCCATAGTCCCTTTTCTTTCCTTCTCTCCCCATGCCTCGAACTGGGTTCCGTCGGCGGTCCACTCTTGATCTAGAAAGGGACGACCCACTAGCTTGGGCACTCGCTCCACCAGAGAACGAGACTCCAGACGAGCAGGCTGCGCGACTTGCTGCACAGGCAGACGCACAGAAACGCTCAGACGCAATCGATGAAGAAATTAACCGGCACCGTCTGGAATTAAAAAAGGCCCCCAAACCTGTTCGCGTGTTATTGTTGGGTGCGTCTATTCATCGATGATAAGTATGTTGCTTAATTAACAGTGGCTGCTTGATTCTAGGGCAAAGTGAATCAGGTAACACCGAACCTGTTTTTCGTAGTTCAAGCTTATTTATCGCTCCGGGCAGGCAAATCAACGACACTGAAAAGTATGAATGTTCACTCTCACGAATTAAATTCACTGATTTCGATGCCTGGCTAGATTTTCAACTGATCAATTCCCCAAAGGTGAACTGGTTTTTATTCCCAGTCGTCCCAATGTTGATTGGGTTGAAAGGCATTTCGAAATGAAAGAGCTTCATGGAGAGCTGTTGTGCAGCTCAACGTTGTCCATTCTGTTAGGCTCATACTCGATATCATTACTGAAGCTCACGCCAACTCAAATGGATCACCGACAACAGCCACATTGGCGGGCTTTCCACGATCGCGATCCTCCTCCCAGGACTCCTCTGGATCGGGCACGACAATTAATCCTGAGCTTCTGAAGCTGAGGATGCGACTCCTTCCACTGCAACAAGTCGAAGAAGCTCTATTACGAAAAATGACCCCTGCAGGTTCCGCAGAATTCGAAGCCACACATCTATCGCCTGTGACAAACCTTCCGTACGAACGACCCTCTGGAAAGTTCAGAGAAGTTGCGATTAACTCTACTGCGCATTGGAAGAGCGCATTTGGAAGGCTACTGGCAACCGCTCGAACCAGTGTAGACAGTGCTGGCGATATCGACTTCGAGGACCCAAATGATCCTGGTGTGGTCCTGCACGCATGCTCGGAAGACATTACCCAGCTTTGGAATGACCCCACTGTGAAGCGGCTGCTAAAAGCTCAGAAATTGCGTTTAGA
>Ga0307509_10001732_pt1 | contig 36287 bp, 26 predicted proteins | sample 10_EM_MG_FD_202245 | JGI IMG/M metagenome (GOLD analysis project Ga0307509, IMG submission 202245) | Populus trichocarpa ectomycorrhiza microbial communities from riparian zone in the Pacific Northwest, United States - 10_EM | ecosystem: Host-associated > Plants > Roots > Unclassified | place...
AAACTAGTCACCTGTCTCCTGTTGGATACAAGTATTAATTCAGTTCAACATACCTGGTTTAAGATGTCTATTTACATGGAATTACATGGATAAGTTTTCCAGATATTTTGATCTCCCGATCGTTTTGGCCCTGATTCAGCACGGCTAGTTTCCGATTTTTATGAACACACCCGAGTAGATGTCAGTGACGATGGCCGAATACCGGTAACAGCTCCCCGGTGATTGCCAGCCTAAGCAGTCGGGCAAGGGGGAAAGGCAATGATGCCGTGGGACTCTACGGCGATTTCCCTTGCCGGGCGGGAACGGTTCATGACAAGTTTATTGGGCGCCATCCTCAAGTAACTTGCCAGGGGACGAAGAAACCTGGAGCATATACGGGAGGCTTTTGGGGGGGCCAAAAAAGAGTTTGGCGACTGAGGTCCCCAACTTCGCGATCTGGTAGAGGTCACAAAGAAAACCACCACAACGCTACTTGTACCATAGACATCAATATGCACCGATACCTCGGTCGAATCCGCACCACAGCACTGACAGGGGCTACTCGAGTCGCTGCCGGAGATCGTTCCAGTGTCAGCAAACCCCCAAATATTCCTTGTCATGGGACCCCAGATTGATGGCGAAATCATGAAATGCTTTGGCAAGATGGTTAGAATACCTCTTAGTTCCCCTATCAGGAAAGGTTCAGAGCGGCCTCCGAACTAGGAGAGTCAAATTTCGTAGCTAAATTTATGAAAGTGGTTTATGAAAGTGGGTTGTGAGAGATTGCGTTCCGGGTAAAAAACAAAATCCCAGAGAAGTTCCAGCACAAACGGCTATTTCGAACTTGATAATATTGCGTGAAATAGCACTTAGGACTAACCTCTTGTTTGAGAAGATATGATACCTCAAGGATATCTATAGGGCTTCATTATGTTGCGTGCCCTAGGTCGTCGAATTGTGTCTCTGGAAAATGTTTCCGGAACAGTATTATGATCTCACTCGTGCAACTACGAGCTTCTTGGCAAAGAGGCAAGTAGAAAAGGGTGGTCTCCAGCACCTACATCTCCTAAGGACGGGAGCAGACGAGAGGGACAACGAACACGACTACAACGTTAATTGATAGCCTTTCCTCCCTTCTCCTTCTTTCTATTGCTCGAACCTCGCATACCCACCTGTTCGCATGCGAAGGCCTCGATTACCTACCTTTTCTGTTGGTAACTGCTGGTAAGTGAAGCTTGGCTGACAGTCAGTTCCTTCGCTCCCCCAACCCCGCATCGTTCCTCCGATACTCCGGGTGTGAGGAAAGTGGTTGCTTTCATTAGAGATGAGTAAACGGGACGCACATGCTGATTGCCAGGGCAATACAGTAATCGCATAGGCCGCTGGGAGGTCACATTCAGAGATCGTAAGGAGTCGGTGGGCCAAAGCGACTCCAATCTCAACACACTTGCACCATGTATGGCCAAACCCCGCTCTACTGGGCTGCATATAATGGACATGAGGAAGTCGTGGAGGTACTACTCGAACGGAGCGACGTCGACCCCAACCTGGTTGACGAATTTGGCCGAACACCACTCTCCCTAGCTGTCCAGTGTAACCGTGAGGGGATCGTGAGGATACTGCTCAAACGGAGCGATGTCGATCCCAGCCCGGTTGACAGGCGTGGCCGAACACCGCTCTCCCAAGCCGTCGAGTCTAAGCATGAGAGGATCGTGAGGATACTGCTGGAACGGAGCGATGTCGATCCCAATGCGGCTGACGGGTGTGGCCGAACACCCCTCTCCCTAGCTGCTAACAGTGGGAATAAGGCAATCGTGGGGATACTACTCGGACGCACTGACGTCAACCCCAACGTGGCTGACGGGCGTGGCCGAACACCGCTCTCCTTGGCTGTTGGGAATGGCCATGAGAAAGTTGTGGGGATACTGCTGGGGCGGAAAGACGTCAACCCCAACACAGTTGACGAAGGTGGTCGAACACCACTTTCCCTGGCTGCCAGGAGTGGGCGTGAGGGGCTCGTGAGCACACTGCTGGGACGCGCCAATCCCAATACAGCCAACGAAGATGGCCGAACACCGCTCTCCTTGGCTGCCGGGAGTGGGCATGAGGGAGTTGTGAGGATACTGCGGGGACGGAAAGACGTCAACCCCGAACAAGCTGACAAATACGGCCGAACGCCCCTCTCCTGGGCCGCGCGGAACGGGCACGGGGGAATTATACGGACACTGTTGGAACGGAATAGCGTCAATCCCGGCATGGCTGATAAATACGGCCGAACGCCGCTCTTACAGGCTGCAGAGAATGGGCATGGGGGAGTGGTCGAGGTACTACTGAGGCGGGGCGACGTTGATCCCAACGCGGCTGACGGGCGTGGCAGAACGCCGCTCTCCCTAGCTGCTAAGAGTGGGCATGAGGGAGTTGAGGATACTGCTAGAACGGAACAACGTCAACCCCAACACAGTTGACAAAGATGGTCGAACACCGCTTTCCTTGGCTGTCAGGGGTGGGGATGAGGAAGTTGTGAGGTTGCTGCTAGAACGGAACGACGTCAATCTCAACATAGCTGATCACGATGGCCAAACAGCGGCCTCATGGGCTGCCCAGAATGGGTCTGATATAATTGCAAAGTTACTACGGGACCAGGCAGATTTCACTCCCATATATGCAGCAAGCTCTCCGACCAACAGACCCCTTTCCCCCCAAGCTGTCTCCGAAACCCCTTCCAAAAGGATCCGCAGATTTTAACACCCAACGATAAATCCTACCTAAATTTCTCCCCTCGACAATGCAAAAAACTTGACGAAGCACAATCCTAAACCTGCTACAGACAACTCTCCTCACGAGGGCTAACAGGCCATCACAGATGCCAACCCCCCCGGATTGGATCACTCACCTGGAATTTCTCGTTATCTCATTGGCCCCTCCCCCCAACCACTCAGCCCCCCCCCCACACTTCCTTATTCTATCATAAGCGTCCCGGTTAACCAAGTTTGTATACACCCGTAGCTTGTTACCACTCTTGCATACCCCCTTCACTGTATGTTTACTCTTTTAATTTGTCTTTTAACACGCCCATTGGGCTGAGTTATTCCATGTTCTATCCATGATTAATTTCGTATGTACTAGTAATACGATATGGTACGACAGCAGCAGCAGCGCACAAGCCGGCCCAGGTAACACTGAAAGAGGGGAAGCAAAACTTTGTGTGCAGTTAGTCTACCGGTGCTCCTTGCGCTGCCGTGGAGAGCTTGCGAAGTCTCCCGCTATACTGTAGAAAACTATACACTATTTAACCTAACTAAGGGACCTCATCTCCACTCTCAAGATATGTCTGTAGGCGGGAGCTTCCAGCTATTCTTCTGCGCGAGAAGTTCGTAAGGAGGCGAGATGGGGAAGTTCATGGCGAAGAACAAACTCCCCTTCCCAAGAAATAGGAAATAAGCCATGGCAATGGACTGCCCCGAGCGTGTGGTGGAGTATCGTCAAATTACCGTAGATAATCTCAAGCCTCGTCTCTTCCAAGACAAACCTACCGTTGCTCGAGCAACAAATCACCTTTCATCACTCGCCCCCAAATAGCACACACTCCTATCGCTATGATACCCGAGTCACATCCGCGACTTGGGATATGGCAACCCCCACCCAGTCCTCTCTAAGCAAAGCCACGAGCGTATGGTAAAAATAAGTCTAGTTGCGGACTCGGCGTGTGTGTGTGTTGATCACTTGGTGGTGGTAGTCTCCCGTAACAAAGTTGCTTATATGGGAATCTGTGTGCTTACTATCCATACAATCATACGTCTGATCAATTGCTGTTGTTACACATCTTTTCTTCTGATACTCTATCTATCTATCTATCTATCTATCTATTTATGACATTATAATCAGATATTCCCTTCCTCTACCATAACCCCATGACTGACAAGAACAAGACCCTTTGTCAAGCTAGACTGCAGGCTATAGACCAGTGACAAAAAGAGAGTAAAATCGTTTACACCTCCTGCGATGTCGTGAGTCCCCTATGCTGGGCTATTATAGTATATTATCATACTGTTAGCCCGAATTGCCCTGTAACTTACTACTGCCCAAGTCATCTGACCAGGCTGCTACCCTCTGTCACTCTCCCACCTTACTCTGGCTTTCTTTCTTTCCTGCTAGCTGGGAGCCGACTTCCACTAGTGACTAAGATCATTGTAATCGTAGAAAGGGGGGTGAGACCCCAGGCAAGGAAGGAAGGAAGGAAATTTTATAATAATTATTATGTGTGAAGCACCACAATGAGTGAAAAGTGCCATAGTTGGCCAGAACCTACGGGAACAAATACCGAGGTCTCGAGTATCCCCTTGCTAGTAGCCACTGTCCCTTAGTCCGTCGGTGCGCCCAAGAAAACCGGTTGAGCAGGTCTCGGTCTATGATCCTTAGTAATTTATTTCTAGTTAGGGAAGGACACTTCCCAGATCCCGTTATTTTCTTGGCCGGATTTGGTATAGCTCTTAAGCAGTTTTCTCGGGCGTAGCACCCGAAGGACTACGGGATGCCCTATGGTACTGCAAACTATAAGGGCCGGGCCCAAGGGCACCCCAACCAAGCAGCATCTTTTCGCCTAAACATGTAAGGCTGACCTGCAAGCAAAAGCCATTTGTCGAGATAGTCCGCCTAGGGGCGTATAAGAATAAAGGGTGCTAGGATAACAGCTGGAACCAGTGCAGACAATATTAGTTAGCTACCACCACCTCTCTATCCAGGTCCTAGGGGTTCCATAGAGCTCCGGGAGAAGTCAAGTTCTCCTTGCATGCAATGCAATCACTTTCTACTAATAGCACCCCTCTCAAAAAAAAGAAAAGTTCAAATAAGTGAGGCCATGGTACAAATGCCGTCAGTGTGCCTGCCGTTTTTCTGGAAACGTCAAATGAACTACGACAATGTCGTCAACTTCGATAGGGAAATGCACGCCGAGAGACGTCTAATTCTGCAGTGGCATCTGCTTAAACCACAGGAAAGGTACTAAGTGCGCCAACTATGATATCATAGCATGGATGGTGTGGGAAACCAGGTGCTAGAAGCCAACGAGTTTAGGATATGGGGCGATACAGAAGATGGTCGCAGTAAGCTGGTGCAGTGTTCCGTCGCGGGGGTCTAGGTGTGGGGGAAATATATATTAGGTATCATAGTAAGCTGAATTTCGTAGCTAAATGTATGAAAGTGGGATATGAAAGTAAATGAGTTGTGAGAGATTACGTTCCAGGTAAAAAAACAAAATCCTAGAGTGATGATATTGCGTGAAATAGCATTTAACAGGATTAACCTCGTGATTGAGGAGATACTCTATGTATGATACCTCAAGGATATCTACGGAGCTTCATTGTGTTGCGTACCCAAGGGCGTCGAATTGTGTCTGGTTTTTGTCGATACAGTACCCTCAGCATTTTATGGGGTTAGGCTAGGTGAAATGTTTCCGGAACAGTATGGTGCCTTGCATCTAGAGTGTGCACCAAGGCTGTTGCATCATGTAACGCTCAACCCATAATTAGAGGAATTAGGGCAATACCATAATAATTATAATTCTACAAGCTCTTGTGTTCAATTTACACGACAGGCATACTTTTTATCTTATTTGTATCTTGTTTGCTAATCAGTTTGGATATTAAACTCACATCTCAAAATTAAACTATTAAGTACATACCGATAGACATTGACAGAAAAACTCTAGAAATAACACAGAAATGGTAAAGGAATTGAATGCATGATCTCAAAGGATTACCCTTCTTAGAGGTTAGCCCTAATTCCTCTAAGGGTTGAGCGTTACATGATGCAACGGCCTTGGTGCACATTTTAAACGCAAGGCACCATATTATTCTCGAACTCCCGCGTCTTCGCCAAGACCCCCACCAAAATATCGCCCCACGGCGGGCTTCTTGGTAAAGAGGCGCCAGTTTCCAGCACCCGTCTCTCCTAAGGACGAGAGCAGACAAGAGGGCAACGAACACGACCTCAACGTTAATCGATTGCTTTTCCTCCCTTCTCGTCCCTTCTCCTCGTTTCTATTGTTCGAACCTCGCATACCCACCTGATCGCGCGCAGAGGCCTCGATTACCTACCTTCTCTTTTGGCAACTGCCGGTAAGTGAAGCTTGCCTACCAGTTCCTTCGCTCCCCCAACCCCACATCGTTCCTTCAATACTCCGAGTGTGTGGGGAAAGTGGTTGCTTTATTGGAGATGGGTAAACGGGACGTGTAGGCTAATTGCTAGGGTAATACAGCAATCGCCTACCTGTAGGCCGCCGGAAAGTCACATTCAGAGATCATAAGGAACCGGTGGAGCAAAGCGACTCCAATCTCAACACACTTGCGCCATGTATGGCCAAACCCCGCTCTTTTGGGCAGCATGTAATGGGCATGAGGAAGTCGTGAGGGTACTACTCGAAAGGAGCGACGTCGATCCGAACCTGGTTGACGAACTTGGCCAAACACCACTCTCCCTAACTGCCCAGAGCGGGCATGAGGGGATCATGAGGCTACTGCTAGAACGGAGCGATGTCGATCCCAACCCGGTTAACAGGCGTGGCCGAACACCGCTCTACCTAGCTGCCCTGTGTAAACATGAGGGGATCATGAGGATACTGCTAGAACGGAGCGATGTGAATCCCAACCCTGTTGACGGATTTGGCCGAACACCGCTCTTCCTAACTGCCAAGAGTGGGCATGAGGGAATCGTGAGGATACTACTCGAACGGACTGACGTCAATCCCAACGCAGCTGACGGGAAAGGCCGAACGCCGCTCTCCCTAGCTGCCCAAAAAGGGCGTGAGGGAATCGTGAGGATACTACTTGAACGGACTGACATCAATCCCAGCGCGGCTAGCAAGCTTGGCCTAACACCGCTCTTCTTGGCTGCCGGGAGTGGGCATGAGGGAATCGTGAGGATGCTGCTCGAACGGACCGACGTCAATCCCAACGCGGCTGACGGGCGTGGCCGAACACCGCTCTCCAGGGCTATCGGGAGTGGGCATGAGGGAGTTGTGAGGATACTGCTAGAACGGAACGACGTCAACCCCAACACAATTGACGAAGATGGTCGAACACCACTTTCCTTGGCCGCCACGGGCGGGCAGGAGGAAGTCGTGAGGATACTGCTGGGGCGCGTCAATCCCAACATAGCCAACAAAGATGGCCGAACACCGCTCTCCTTGGCTGCCGGGAGTGGGCGTGAGGGAGTTGTGAGGATACTGCTGGAATGGAACGACGTCAACCCCGAACAAGCTGACAGGTGTGGCCAAACGCCCCTCTCCTGGGCCGCGCGGAACGGGCACGTGGGAATCATAGGGACACTGCTGGAACGGAACGATGTCAACCCCAACACGGTTGACGAAGATGGTCGAACACCACTTTTCTTGGCTCTCGAGAATAGAAATGACGAAGTCGTGAGGATGCTGCTAGAGCGGAACGACGTCAACCCCAACACAGTTAACGAAGATGGTCGAACACCACTTTTCTTGGCTCTCGAGAATAGAAAGGATAAAGTCATGAGGATGCTGCTAGAACGGAACGACGTCGACCCCAACACAGTTGACAAAGATGGTCGAACACCGCTCTTCTTAGCTGTCAGAGATGGGAATGCAAAAGTCGTGGGGTTGCTGCTAAAACGGAACGACATCAATCTCAACATAGCTGATCACGACGGCCAAACAGCGGTCTCGTGGGCTGCCCAGAATGGGTCTTATAGAATTACAAAGTTACTACGGGACCGGGCAGATTTCACTCCCATATATGCAGCAAACCCCCCGACCAACAGACCCCTGTCCCCACAAGCTGTCTCTGAAACCCCTTCCAAAAGGATCCGCAGGTTTTAATACCCAACGATAAATCCTACCTAAATTTCTCCCCTCGACAATGCAAAAAACTTGACGAAGCACAATCCTAAACCCGCTACAGACAATTCTCCTCACGCGGGGTAACAGGCCATCACAGACGCCAAACCCCCCCGGATTGGATCACTCACCTGGAATTTCTCGTTATCTCATTGACCCCCCAACCACTCATCCCCTCCACACTTCCTTATTCTATCATAAGCGTCCTGTCTGACCAATTTTTTTTATACACCCATAGCCTGCCACCGCTCTTGCATACCCCCTTCTCTATATGTTTACCCTTTTAATTTGTCTTTTAACACCCCATTGGGCTGAGTTATTCCATGTTCTATCCATGATTAATTTCGTATGTACTAGTAATATGATACGACAGCAGCAGCAGCGCACAAGCCGGCCCAGGTAACACTAAAAGAAGGAAAGCAAAAAATGTATGTGCAGTTAGGCTACCGGTGCTCCTTGCGCTGCCGTGGAGAGCTTGCGAAGTCCCCCGTGGGGGAATGGTCATGTATGGTTGCAAATGTTTTCAAAGTGCTATACTGTAGGAAACTATACACTATTTAACCTGGCTAAGGGACCTCACCTCCACTCTCAAGATATGTCTGTAGATGGGAGCTTTCAGCTATTCTTCTGCGCGGGAAGTTCGTAAGGAGGCGAGATGGGGAAGTTCATGGCGAGGAACAAACTCCCGTTCCCGAGAAATAAAACAATAAATCATGGCAATGGACTACCCTCGAGCGTGTGGTGGAGTATCGTCAAATTACCGCAGACAATCTCAAGCCTCGCCTCTTCCCAGACAAACCTCTTCTCTATAATACCGGTACCTACCGTTGCTCGAGCAACAAATCACCTTGCATCACTCGCCCCCAAATAGCACACACTCCTATCGCTATGATACCCGAGTCACATCCGGGACTTGGGATATGGCAACCCCCACCCAGTCCTCCCTAAGCAAAGCCAACGAGTTTAGGATACTGGGCGATACAGAAGATGGCTGCAGTGAGCTAGTGCAGTGTTCCGTCGCGGGGGGAATATACCCTAGGTAGTAAGGTCTCTTGTCTTAAGACAATGTACATAGATGTCAGTGACGACGGCCGAATACCGGTAAAAGCTCCCCGGCGATTGCCAGCCTAAGCGGTCAGGCAAGGGGGAAAGGCATTGATGCCGTGGGACTCTACGGCGATTTCCCTCGCCGGGCAGGGACGATTCATGACGAGTTTATTGGGCGCCATGCTCAAGTAACTTGCCAGGAGACCAAGAATCCCGGAACATATACGGGAGGCTTTTCAGGGGGCCAAAAAAGAGTTTGGCAGCTGGGGGTTCCCAACTTCGCGAACCGATGCCTCAGTCGAATCCGCACCACAGCACCGACGGGAGATACTCGAGTCGCTTCCGGAGATTGGTCAAGTATCAGAAAACCCGCAAATATTCCTTGTCGCGAGAGCCCGGATCGATGGTGAGTTCATAAAATGCTTTAGCAAGATGGTTAGGATACCTCTTAGCTCCCTTATCACGAAGGGTTCAGAGCGGCTTCCTAGCTGAGAGAGCTGGATTTCGTAGCTAAATTTATGAAAGTGGGTTATGAAAGCAGGTTGTGAGAGAGAGTTTCGTTCCAGGTAAAAAAACAAAATCTTAGGGTGATAATATTGCGTGAAATAGGGTTTAGGATTAACCTTTTGATTGAGGAGATATGTAAATTACCTCAAGGATATCTAGAATAGAGCTTCATTATGTTGCGTACCCTAGGTCGTCGAATTGTGTCTAACTTATAGGTTTTTGTCGATACCCTCAGCATTTTATGGGGTTATGCTAGGTGACTGTTTCCAGAATAGTATTATAATATCATACGATCGCACTCGCGCGTCTATGCCAAGACCGTCCGCAAAATAAAGTTATCGCCCGGCGGCGGGCTTCTTGGCAAAGAGGGGCGAGTAGAAAAGGGTTTCCAACACCTGCCTCTCCTAAGGACGAGAGCAGACGAGAGAGACAACACGACCACAACGTTAATTGATTGCTTCTCCTCCCTTCTCCTCCCTTCTCCTCCCTTCTCCTCCTTTCTACTGTTCGAACCTCGCATACCCACCTGATCGCGCGCAGAGGCCTCAATTACCTACCTTTTCTATTAGTAACTTCCAGTAAGTGAAGCTTGCCTAGCAGTTCCTTCGCTCCCCCAACCCCACATCGTTCCTTCAATACTCCGGGTATGTGGGAAAAGTAGTTGCTTTATTGGGGATGGGTAAACGGGACGTGCAAGCTAATTACCAGGGTAATACAGCAATTGCATAGGCCACCGAAAAGTCACATTCAGAGATCATAAGGAACCGGTGGAGCAAAGCGACTCCAATCTCAACACACTTGCACCATGTCTGGCCAAACCCCGCTCTTTTGGGCAGCATGTAATGGGCATGAGGAAGTCGTGAGGGTACTACTCGAACGGAGCGACGTCGATCCCAACCCGGTTGACAAATTTGGCCAAACACCACTCTCCCTAGCTACCCAGTTTAACTATGAGGGGATCGCGAGGGTACTGCTCGAACGGAGCGATGTCAATCCCAACCCGGTTGACAGGCGTGGCCGAACACCGCTCTACCTAGCTGCCGAGTGTAAACATGAGGGGATCGTGAGGATACTGCTGGAACGGAGCGATGTGAATCCCAATCCTGTTGACGAATTTAGCCAAACACCGCTCTTCCTAGCTGCCAAGAGTGGGCATGAGGGAATCATGAGGCTACTGCTAGAACGGAGCGATGTCGATCCCAACCCGGTTGACAGGCGTGGCCGAACACCGCTCTACCTAGCTGCCCTGTGTAAACATGAGGGGATCGTGAGGATACTACTTGAACGGACCGACCTCAATCCCAACGCAGCTGACGGGAAAGGCCGAACACCGCTCTCCCTAGCTGCCAAGAGAGGGCGGGAGGGAATCGTGAGGATGCTGCTCGAACGGACTGACGTCAATCCCGACACAGTTGACGAAGATGGTCGAACACCACTTTCCTTGGCCGCCAGGGGTGGGCGGGAGGAAGTCGTGAGGATACTGCTGGGGCGTGCCAATCCCAACACAGCCAACAAAGATGGCCGAACACCGCTCTCCTTGGCTGCCGGGAGTGGGCGTCGGGGAGTTGTGAGGATACTGCTGGAACGGAACGATGTCAACCCCAACACAGTTGACAAAGATGGTCGAACACCACTTTTCTTGGCTCTCGAGAATAGAAAGGATGAAGTTGTGAGGATGCTGCTAGAACGGAACGACGTCGACCCCAACACAGTTAACGAAGATGGTCGAACACCGCTCTTCTTAGCTGTCAGAGATGGGAATGAGGAAGTCGTGGAGTTGCTGCTAGAACGGAACGATGTCGACCCCAACATATCTGATTACTATGGCCAAACAGTGGTCTCGTGGGCTGCCCAGTATGGGTCTGATAGAATTGCAAAGTTACTATGGGACCGGGCAAACCCCACTCCCATATATGCAGCAGGCCCCCCGACCAACAGACCCCTGTCCCCCCGACCTGTCTCTAAAACCCCTTACAAAAGGCTCCGTAGGTTTTAACACCCAATGATAAATCCTACCTAAATTTCTCCTCTCGACAATGCAAAAAACTTGACCAAGCACAATCCTAAACCCACTCACTACAGACAATTCTCCTCACGCGGGCTAACAGGCCATCACAGATGCCAACCCCCCCGGGTTGGATCACTCACCCGGAATTTCTCGTTATTCCATTGACCCCCCAACCACTCATCCCCTCCACGCTTCCTTATTCTATCATAAGCGTCCCCTTTAGCCAATTTTTATATACTTGTAGCCTGTTACCGCTCTTGCATACCCCCTTCCCTATATGTTTACCCTTTTAATTTGTCTTTTTAACACACCCATTGGGCTGAGTTATTCCATGTTCCTTCCATGATGACTTTCGTATGTACTAGTAGTAATATGATAGACAGAAGCAGCAGCGCACAAGCCGGCCCAGGTAACACTAAAAGAAGGAAAGCAAAAACTGTGTGTGTGCAGTTAAGCTACCGGTGCTCCTTGCGCTGCCGTGGAGAGCTTGCGAAGCCTCCCGTGGGGGAATGACCATGTATGGTACCGAATTATCTCACGTCAATTGCTCCGTTCTTCACACAAAAGGATAATTTCCGAAATTTGAGCAAGACTCCGTATTTAGGGGAAACGGCTACCTTGCATTGCGGGGGGGGGGGTGCAGTCCAGTCCAGTACGGTGGGCTGGTAGGCAGGTATTGTACTTCTCGATTTGAATCGCGGTTTAGTCGTTTCTGTTTATCATCCAATCGACATATCCCCATGAATACTACCAGCAGCAGAAGTTCATAGCAAGCAAGGGGGGAGTTGGATGCCCACAGTAAGCTACTTATTTACTCATCTACATATATCGGGAACATAAAAAGCCATGCCGTCACTGGTTTCTGCAGAACGATTGCGAGTGCCAATGATACTATAACCCCATTTCTTGGAGTAAGTTTCCGAGTTCGTGCTCGTCGCTTGCGTCGCCGGCTTGGTAGACTACGGTATTGGCTGCTTTAGGTATATAAACTGTAGATGATTTCACGTGATTCAGGTCAGGCGGGCCGTTGAAGGTAATTACGGGTCAATCGAGATCAAAAGTGCAATACCCATGGCGTGAGCATGTTTTTACTGTAGATCACACCCTATCATACAAGCAGAACTCGCTGATACGGTAGATGCTGCAAAGAGAGAGAGAGAGAGAGAAGTGTATCATAACTGAACAGAGGGGGGTAACATACAGTACAACTTTTCATCCTTTCAATAGACCGCTAGAAACTTACAGCAGGTACGAGCAACAGAGGACTAACCAACGGAAAAATATGAAAACAATATGAAAAAATCACCCTAAAGCGGGCAAGAGAAGAGGAAAAAAAGGAATCTACAGCTCATCCCTAACATTCTCCTCAACACTCTCCCTATGTCCATGCTCCCCTCCACAAGCCGCCGCGGTGCCAACCTCAAACCGATAGACACACTTCTCCTCCTCCTTAACACTCCTAAGCTCGTCAACAGCACTACAGTATAAATCTACCTTTACGCTCCTCTTCGGCCCGTTCCAGCACTGCTGCCCATTCTCGTGAATAAGGCTAATCCCACTAAGCTCTTCATCGTGTGCCTCCTCCCACCCGCTCTCAAAGATACCGCGGACGGAGGCGTCGTTGGCGGACTTGTCCACTTCGATTCGGGAATATTCTCCCAGGGAGACGGAAGAGGAGTCCTTAAGGCTCTTTTGGTAGGCGGTCCCGAGGAAGCAGTATTCGTAGGTGTATTCCCCGAATTGGGAGGATATGCATTCGCCCTTTAGAGGGCGAAAGATGTCATCTTGGCCGTAGGGGTAGGCGAGGCCTGACAGAAGGTTTTCTAGGTGCGATTTTGCATCCGATTCTTCAGTTTTGCCGGCTTGGAGGGCTTGGCGAGCTGATGTTAGGGCTAATGGAGATAGGGGTCAGATATGATAGACAGCCAGACGAAAGAGAGAGAAGAAGGGGAGAGTCTACCCCTGGACTCTGGCACGCCATCGTCAGACTTGGCTGCTAAGAGGCCGTTTTCCACAAGCATATGCCTGAAGTCTGAGAGCTTATTGTGGACCCAAGCTCTGACGCTCCCCGGTAGGTATGATTCGAATCTATATACTATCAGTGAATTAGTAAATGTGCGTAGCATGATATTGAAGGGGAAGGGAGGGGGGTACCTTCGGCAACATCATCGACTTCAGTGAATCCCTCCCAGTCAATTTCGTCTTCGCCAAGAAGGCTGTCGAGATCTCGCTCCTCTGCCTTGTTCTCTGGATGCTCTTCCTCTTGTGCAAGATACTCTTCCCAAGCCCTAACAGCACTCTTAACCCCTTCGTCATTAAAGTTAGGATTATACCCCTCCTTAAGTGCCTTCAAGATCCCCTCGGCCTTCCCCAATTTGCTCCTGGCAGAGTCCCTATCACCCCGAACCTTCTCCAAAGAGTTCTTAAGTTCCTGCATTCTCTCCCTAGCAAGGGAAACCAAGACACCTAACTTTGATCCCTCCTTCGGCTGTTTAACCATCTTCAACCTCTCCGTCTCCTCTGTCTCCTCAAGTTGAGCCTCCAGCCGCTTGACCTTCTCCCCCAAGGCCTCAATCTTCACCTGAGTGGTCTTGACATCATCCTCCAACTCAATCCGCATAGTCTTCGCCTTGTCCAGTAACTCCCCCTTCTTCTTAAGGCCCTCACTCTTCAACTTCTCCCTCTCAGCTGCCAGCTTCCCAGCCGCCTTTCCAATCTCTCCACATTTGTTCTCGCACTTGACTCCCCCCACACCTGCCCATTCATCCGACCCATCGCAGCAGATCTCGTAGTCGCAGATCCCGTCGTTCACTCGGCCGAGTGGCAGAAACGCTGGTGTGTGCTTCTCGTTCTTGCAGTAGAAACCGCGGATCGCGAGGGATTTGTGGGGAAGGTGCGAGCACGCGGAGGTTCCGGGCTCATCGCTCCCGTCCGGGCAATCGCAGTAGTCGTCGTTCACGTTTTCGTAGGGGATGGTAAGGTGTGGGTTTGTGAGGCAGGTAAAGGTTTTTTCATTAGATGAGACATAGAGCTTTGCATCTGTTCTCTAAATTAGCGTTATCCCTTCCTCTTCTCTTCCTCTTGCTCTCCCCTAAGTCGAGAGAATTCAGGATTGGAAGCTGTTCGTACCTTTCGGTGAAACACCTCGAGGTGTTGATGAGGCGGTGGCTATAGACGCGCTGGATAATAACAGGAGAATACTTGCTCTTCGCATTTTTCTTTTTCTCCTAGAGAGAGAGACTAACTCTAACGCTCAATTGGTGGTGAATTATGATTGTTGAGAAGCCCGAGGATACGAGCAGCGTTAAGTCACAGCACAAAAAAAAAGGACACCGTAAAGCTTGAGCCTCTTAGGGGAGCTCAACGGCTACAGTAGGTTCCGAACACGTTTCGGGTTTCTAGATTGGTATCCAGCTCTACCATACCGAATGAATCTCAATTCTCAGGATAACAATCCCTCCTTGTAATTCTAGCCTTTCAAGAGATAACTAGATCTAATTCAAGTTTCCTAAAACGAGAAATTAAACTGGCTGCATAAAAGTGATTCGAGAGCCCAGCTACTGGTATGCAGGCAAACCCTAACCCTTTCTCGATGAGGTGGTGAATGAAATCTGCTCACTGGACGGGAGTGGGCGAGAATTCAAGCTAACTTATGCCCGATGTGTGAATTCAACGTTGTTACCTATAACGGCTATGCGCGGTTGCCCATGGCCAAACACATGTAGTGCTATTATAGTTATTATCACTGCTACTGTGCATCGCTAAACTTACTGAGCAGCAGAAATATGAAGCTGATTATCATATCATCTCACACCCCTCGCTTGCCTGCCTGATATCCCCTCTCCCACGGGTCCCACAGCTCTCTAAATGAATCCCCGAGTTCGGGGGCTTACAAGAGCGTTGAATCCTTCCTACTTCTCAGGTGTTTCACATCCTTTGTCGCTCACTTTCTCCATCCTCATCACATTCCTCTATTAATGCTGCCCAGCTAGTAGTTAAGCGAGAAGCTGAATTATTTATCGAGTGACCGCAGGTGAGTAGAAATCTATAGTTAAATGCTCCTGCCCCGGACAGCGAGCAGCGGATGGACGGACGCCCGGCTGAGAACTGATTTCACGATATGTTGAGGGCGGCATCAATGTTCTCACGCATCCCGCCCGGGTCCAGCATAAATTCTTCGAGAGCCCGGCAGGAGCAGCAATTAAACAGGGCGGCCCAGAAACTAACCGAGAGTTGTATCGAGTGATACGTAATGATGGCAATGCCAGTCGTCCAAAATAAAGTTACTCGAGTTGTTTGGTGAAACGTCGGCTACGGTAACCCTAAGTCGCTCAACAAACCCAACAAACCTCCCATCGTGCTCGGGCGTGGGCTCGTATTCCTCTCCTCCCAGGGGTTCAACAGCAGATCCTTAACTTATTCCCATAATGGAACCAACCCCTCCATTGCCCACAACAGACTGTCAGCCCCGGGATCGCCTATTCATCACATCTCGGCCACCCCACCATGCGCCACATAATGTCCGGTTCCTTCCAATGAGCTTCGCCCTATCGGGTTCGGCTACAGCCGCGACTCGGCTCGTCTACGAGCACAACATCCCTTCTACCTACCTCCTCCTCTTTTCTTCAGGCTTCGATTCCTAGCTCTGGATGAGTGAGTTCTTTAGGGAGATTATGTAGAGATGGAACCGTTATCTAGACAGCATACGAACAACACCTCCTTTGGGACGAAGTCTTTTGATGACGGTTTGTTACTCTTGGCCCGGTCTGTTGGTGTGGTAGCCATCGGCGGAAGCTAACAGGGCTTTTCCCTTTCTTAGAAGATCTATGTGTAAATGGGTGTAGACCGCGACTGAGCATACCTACCAAAGGTCTGTTCTCTCCGCCCGCATGATGAGGACCGATGCTGACGAGCGGTAGTCCCCGGAAGAGATAAAAGTCCTGGGCTTCAGTGGCATAAGGAGTATAATTCAGAGACCAAACTGCAACCGAGGGTTTTGATGATTGATCATGTTCACAGGGGTTTGTCTATTAGTTTTCCCCAATTAACATTTCGGCTTGAGCTTATTATATGCCCGGAAAGGAGTCGAAGGACCAGCGGAGGGGCACCGGAAGGTTGTAGCCCAAGAGATCCACGATATAGCTACCTTGAGATCGGTTTATAAAGACGGGAGGGATGCGAATGTTAGCCTGAGAGTTTTGTATGCGCCTACATCGACTCGCCTCCTTTTACCATAAGCTTATCATTATTTTGAACTTAGTCATGTACAGAATTGCACTTGGGCGACTAGATTCTTGATTCACAAATTCCGTATAAAAGAGAATGACGATATTGTGGGTCTCCAGGAATTCTCCGACTGGTTATTGCAGAAGAAGCCGACGAGGAGAGCCGGAAAGCCGTTGCTTGTCGGAAAGAGTTGGAAGACGACTGCCGACCCTTGGAGAGGTGTGACAAAATGCTCTTTTGGACTGGATTATATGAAACGCTACGCATGTGGCGATGCTGAGGTGGAGGATAAGGAATCGTGTGTGTCTGGGTTAATGGGTTATGACGATAATGGTACACACTTTCTCGCAATCGTGAAGTGGAGGTTTGGATTGCTGACTAGTGTAGATAATCCGGTCCACCGGTATAATGTTTATTCTCAACGGCTCTCGGTATATGTTCAGTATGCTGCGCCAGATCTTCAGATTCCTGAGCCGGACTTTGTATCACCGTATCAAGGCTTGGAGCATAGCTCAAGGCCTTTAGAAGAGCTGTATGATAATGGGAGCACCATCATTATATTCGACAGCTCGGAGACTCGCTCTATTTACGATTCGTTGATTCCTGCGAGAGGCGAATGGGAGAGTCGGTGGAGGAGGTTGCCGTTTTATCTGACCAATGACTACCAGGAAAAGAATGAACAGACGGCGTTGGAGTGTATGAAGATCATTACTCAAGGTAAGGGTTAGTTCTGTGGAGCCGAGGAATATGCAGTGCTAACGAACACAGATATATTCAAAGCATTAGCCACTTGCTGGGACCAACTTTTGGATGCTAGCTGGGAGCATGTTAGTATCCTTGTATGTCTCCCCTGCCCGGGTAGAAGCATGTATTATCGCTGACTGTCCACAGGAAGAGAAAATTTATGAACAGCCAGCAGACGAAAGCCGAGCACCGGAACTGTGGTCCAATTTAGCGCACTGGCTTAAGTATGAGAAACTTATGTTCTACCACATAGACGTAGTAAACGATATGCGAAAGTATCTTGTAGAAATCGATGGAGATCTAACGGATGAAGGGCTCTGGCTGAAGGAGTCCCCTGAGGATTTTGATCGACTCAGCAACCTGATTCAGGAAGATCTAGTCAAAAGAACGAACAATCTCTCGGAACTTATGTATAAGTCGGTCGGGATTAGAGATTCACGACAGAGTTTACAACTAGGAACGAGCATGTGGAGATTATCTTGGATTACGTTTATTTTCTTGCCATTGACATTCATTGTTGGCTTTTTTGGTATGAACGTTGATACGTTTGCGGGAAGCCCCTCAATAAAATGGTATTTCATTGTTGCTGTGCCATTTGTATGTGTCCCCCCAGTTCAGCTCTTGAGGTAATTATGGTCGGCTGATGGTGAGATAGATGATGGTAGTCTTTTTATCCTGGTATTTGCTTAAGCATTGGCTAACCCGCCATCGTCAATCACCACACCAACGCGGTATCTACGAAGCCTTGTATGCAGACCTCCACAACCGCCGACCAGAGCTTTGGTCCCGTGCGGGTCCTCGTAACTACGTCCAACCTAAGGGGCGTGTATCTAAGATAAAGTGGTGGCTGATGCTTCACTGGATGTCACCCAAACGTCTACTTCCGCCCAGACCACCGGCAGGGCAAATATTAGACAATGAACCCGTTGGAGCATATAATCGCTTAAAGCGGTATTTAGTCAGAAAGTGGACGCCTGAGATTGAATTGATCGGTGGGCCGTCTCCCGATCCAGAGGCGGGGCTCGCGCTTGTGGATAACGGGGCCGCTGGAGATGGAATGACACGCTTGGACATGGAAGGGGTTAATAGAATGGCTAGACCTGCACTTGTACTGAATGCTTCTGAAGAGGGGGATGTAGTGTTGGCGGGCGGAGTAGAGGGCGGGCGGAATAGTGGTGTGCTCGTGGAAGAGCAAATGGGTGGGGGTCTGGAGAGGGAGGGAATGGGACTTCAGTTGAGGGTTCCTGACACTGGAGGGAATAAATGAGTCAGCGGTATAGAAACGTCGTCTCTCAATGGTAAGCTTATCATACACTGGCATGCTCTTGGGACGAGTGCGAGTACGAGTTGGTATTTGGAGCAAGCTCGCGGCACATGGGGGGTTTTATTTCTATTTTATCATACGGCGTGGATTACTCCCCCCCCACTGCTCTTAGCATTAATATAATACCAATTTGACTATTTTGGGAGAAGGAAGAAGGGTGAAATTTTCAATAATTAGTATCTGCAGGAATAATAATAATCGAGTCAGTTCCATTCTGTTGGCTTTCAGCAGGTGGAACACAGTAACGTTCATAAGGCATGGGTGATTACTCGACAGAAGCTCTCATCGTGAACAACGCTCTCTCCTCCTCCTCGCGCCCAGGCTCGGGGGGTATCCGGAATTTCCAGTGACGTGTCTCTACCATTACCACATGTCACGATACTTGTAGCTGTTGCCTGAGAGAGAGCTAATTACTGTGCAAGAAGCCATCCACTCGTCAAAGTGGAACCGCATGCATACGTGAAAAAGCCAAGTTCCACCACCAACATCCGCCAAAACCACTTTCCAGATAAAAGAAAGTAATTCCGCGGAAACCCCACGCCCTGACCTGACGTTGGATAAAACCCCGGTCCCAGGGATGGCGCTGTCCAATGCCATGGAGGGGGGGAGGGGGGGAGGGGGGGAAGATACAAAGAAACACCTAAAGAACCCGACGAAGCCCCTAGCAGACTGCCGTACAGTCCCACATCCAAACTATCACCCAGCAAAACCATCCATCCATCAATAATCCCTTAGGAGAAAAAAGCACCAACAACGACAACGTCTAATCGGGCCAAAATTCCGGAACCCAGATTTCTATCCAGTACCGGTACCGGTGTGTACTTTATCGTGAGCCCACGATAAGTTAATTAATGCGGTGTTGTTACTCCCTACCAATCGATCTTCCCTCCACTGCAGATTAAAAAAAAGCAAAAAAAAAGCTACCGCCAGACTGTGCTTGAGTGGTACGGTAGACTAACAGTTCGGGCAGTTTGTTCCCGTTACGGCGATTTTCGGTTGACAAGAGTTGGCTTTTTGGTGATTGATGATGAGTGTGTACGGTAGGGTACGTAGGGTACCGGTATGATACGGGCATAAAAAGTACAGTATTATATCATAAGCGGGTGAGTAAGCCACCTTATCTTTTTGTTGCTGACCAGGATAAGGATGGGGGGGAAAGGGGGGCTTATCGATTGCCGGGAAGTTGTTTGTTGTCGGTTGTGCGCGGTGTGTTGCGGGTTTGGACCCTGGGAATTTGGTGGTTTGAGAAGGGGGGTGGGAAGTGGATAAGATGAGTTATCATACCGTAGATGAGTTTCCCCGGATTTTTTTCCTTCTTCTTTTCCTCTTTTCTTCTTTTTTCATTCTGGGGAGAGGTCAATGTTGGGTTGGGGGAACGCTGGGGGTTTTAATTTTTATAATTTTTTTTATTATAATTTTTTATTATATTTTGGGTTTTAAGTTTAGATATGGAGGGGTGTGTGTGTATGAAATGGAGAAGTGAAGGGTACGGTGGGGTGGGGTGCCGTATTGGGGTCGGTATCATACTTTGTGTGGAATGGGTTGGGATGGGAGATGGGTATCGTAGATGGATGGAATGGGGTTAATGCACAATATCGCATCATAGATTGTGCGAGTGAGAGACGGGGAGAGAGAGAGGACAAAGTGGGTAGGGCATGGATGGCGCCGCACAAGGCTAGAAACTCTCCTCCGAAGCTCACCCACCCGTTATCATAGCGTGCTTGCTTGTACGAGTATGATACCGTGCCTTATCAGTTGGCTTGTCCATCCGCGAATAGCTTCAATGGGGGAGCTTGACTGTGTTAGGGTCCGCCGGCTATTTCTTTTTCAACGCGGAGGCTATTAAGTTCTCCGCTAGCTCCCGCTTTTCTCTCCCCTCCCCTCCTGCTCCCCTCCCCTATCCCTTCCTTCTCTTCCTCTTCCTCACTAAATCTTCGTTGTCGAGTTTTAAGTTTTTTCTTCTTTCATCTCTTATCGCAGCCCCGTATCAGATATATACCACTCAGAACAAACGCTGTACTAGATATGCAATGGCACCACTATTAGACACTCCAATAGTTCCCATAGGCCTCCTTGATGGCGCTCAGGATGGAGCTCTTCCACCAGCAGCACTAACAGTCCTCTGCTCAACCCGCGTCATTCTACCTGGTGTGGAGACACCCGCGAGCATACTCATATCCCCCACCACCGGGAAAATCACGGGCATAATCCCCTCCATCCCTGGCCCTTCTGCTTTTCCTCCGGATGCGGTCTATCATGACTACTCCCCCAAGGTAATAATGCCGGGTCTAGTGGACGCACACGTTCACCTGAACGAACCGGGCAGGACCGAGTGGGAAGGATTTGAGACGGGGACGAGGGCTGCAGCGTTTGGCGGTGTTACAACTGTTGTTGACATGCCGTTGAATGCCATCCCGCCGACTACTACTGTGGAAAATCTTAAGCTCAAGGTTAAGGCCGCTGAGGGGCAGTGTTGGGTTGATGTAGGGTTCTATGGTGGAGTTATTCCTGGGAATGAGGAGGAACTTGTGCCGTTGGTTAAGGCGGGAGTCAGGGGATTCAAGTGCTTCTTAATTGAGAGTGGGGTGAGTCTGGTTTTTAGTTTGTTTGCCCTTTGGGGATTTGATTAATGATTGGGTGAATAGGTTGAGGAGTTTCCGGCTGTCAGTACGGAGGACCTGGCTAAAGCTATGGAGAAGTTGAGGGTGAGTCCTAACATTGGACAGTTAGATATTAGACTGGTATTAATTGTTGCAGGACTCTCCAACAGTTCTCATGTTCCATGCCGAGATGCTTCCTCCGCTCTCGATGTCTGTCGGAGACTACGTCCTTCATGGCGATCCCCCTCTTGCACCCGCTGGGCCTCTGGACACCTATAGCACGTTCCTAGCCTCCCGCCCTCCAGCATTTGAGACCTATGCCATTGATGAGATTATTTCTCTTGCAGATATCGCACCTTCACTACAGCTTCACATTGTCCATCTTTCCGCTAAAGAAGGAATTCCGATTGTTCGTGCAGCCCAGAAAGCCGGCGTCAAGCTTTCAGCCGAAACATGCTTCCACTATCTCACGCTTGCGGCGGAAGACATTGAGAATGGTGACACTCGCCACAAGTGCTGTCCTCCAATCCGTGAAGGTTCTAATCGTGACGACCTCTGGAGTGCTCTCAAGGAAGGTTTGATCGAGACTGTCGTCAGTGACCATTCTCCCTGTGCCGCCGGCCTAAAGTTACTAAAGGAGGATGGCGGAGATGGGGACTTTTTCCAGGCCTGGGGCGGTATCTCCACTGTTGGCTTAGGGCTCAGTGTTCTCTGGACCGACGGGCGCGAGAGAGGTGTTTCCCTCGAGGAGATTAGTTTGTGGACTAGTTACAAGACTGCAGAGCAGGTCGGCCTCCTCGGCAAGAAGGGTTGTCTTGAAGTTGGATGGGATGCCGATATCGTTGTGTTTGATCCCGAGGCTGAGTTTACTGTTTGTTTCCCTAATCTATCCACCAATATGGGGCGAATCGATGCTGACTGTATCAGGTAACCTCATCCGATATGCACTTCAAAAATAAGGTCACCCCGTACGAGAATAAGAGTCTTATCGGTAAAGTCTGCGAAACGTGGTTGAGAGGTCGTCAGATTTATTCTGTTGATGGTGGCTTCGACGAGAAGACTGGTGCGAGTGGGGTCATGCTATTGGAGCCGAGAGCCCATCCTAATTAGATGTCGTGGTCTTCGCCTCATGTGTTCTTCAGCGTTGTATATACCACTGGGTTTCCTTTTTTTCCCCCTCTTCTTTCTCTTCTGGCGGGAGTTGATCAGATAATTGGTTTCTCAGCAGTAGATTAATCGATGATGGATGAGGTGATGTTTGAACGAATGGTCTTGATGCGCATGTTGCGAAACGGTGGATTAAAGAGGCTGCGAGAGTCTGGCGGTGATGATGTATGACCAGCAGAATACCGGTATTCTGCAAGTATCATGAGAACCAAGGTAGTGAGTGCATTGAATACGATAGGTAGGGGCCGTGGGGGGGTGAGGTCGAGTCAACCTATCAGCGCCCGGGAAGTGAGGATATATTAGAAAGCATCTTGCTGTGCCATTTTCTCTCTTTTTCACCCTCTGCTGGACTGCGTTGCACAAATATTAATAACTTGGAGCTATAATGAACCGCCGAGATGAAACTTAGAATTGCGTTAAATCCAGAGACCTGAAAGCCCAAGTCCTGGCTATAAGGGGCTGGCCTATGGCGTTCTATTGCGACTTCGAGACAAAGCTAGGGTGAAAATGTTATTTGAACGTACCTGTACTCAGTACGGTACTCGAGTACTCTACTCGAGCATCTAAGACTGGGATGGTGACTAAGCAACTTTGCACGATCGTAGTATTGTATGGGCTTGCAGCCTTAGTGCCAAGATGGCACTACTGTAATCAATTCCACGGCCCGGGTACTTTATGAACGGTTACCGTACGTAGCCCTAAGCATTCAGCAAATCTACGGCCCAACACACATTTTCTCTCTCTTGTTTCTTCTGAGGCTTGGCGTCCAGGTGACAGACTCCACCCCCTATTACCCTTCCTGTCGTCTCCATCCACTTTCTCCCATTCCACTCACCACCACCAAATATCGTGGGTTACCCGGTTCGTCTGTACCATCGGAGGAAAAAAAAAAAAAAAGAAACGCCTGCCAGTTACCCGACCTAAGAAACGTTACCCGACCGAGCCTTTTTATATGGAAGTGAACGAGGAGTTTGTAATGGGGAATTCTACCTCGGCCTATGGCCAACAGGAGGGGGAAGACGACCAAGTGGAAGAAGATGGATCCGGGCTTGTTCGCCAAACAAGCATGGAGGAGGAATCCGCCCAAGCGCTCCTAGCCTTAAATAAGGGCGTCGCCGCAGCCGATGGCGAGGGTAAGAAAAAGAAGAAGAGGAAGAAGGGGAAAAAGAAGAAGGATAAGAAATCCGAAGAAGTGGTTAGGGATGAGGATGCCCTGGGAGAGGAAGAAGTTCTTGAAGGCGTGGCTGTTGCCGGAGGAGATGACCTTCCCGACTCCCAAAGAATCATCTCCCAACATCTTGCAGCACACATGTCCAAGATTGCGCCTGCTTCCGCTTCGGTCGGAACAACTCTACACGAAGACGACGACCTTTTGATGATGGAGGCCGAGCTGGGTTACACCGCCGTTTCTTCCCCGCCCCCTTTGGACGCAGATGACGTGCTCAGTCCTTCGGCCTTTCATCCCTCGCCCCCCCCGAGAAAGAAGGGGAAAGCAATGTACGAGAGGAAGAAAAATAAGCGGGCGGATCCGATCGAGGATGCTAATAGGCTTGTTGATCCCGCGTTGATGGAATTCGATGAAGCTACTGCGGCGGCTGCGGCCGCCGCTAGTATGTCTGCCGATCCCTTGAGGGATGGAATTGGGGAGCCAAGGAAGCGTAAGAGGAGGTTGCCGACAGAGAAACTTGATGACGGTCCCGAGAGGAAGAAAAAGTCTCATAAAAAAAAGGTTTCCGAGGAAATTGTTGATTCCGCCACCACAGGTCACGTCCAACCCTCGTCCTCGGTTCCACTTGAGCAACTTCCGATTCATACCACTCCTACTTCTGCTCTAGGCGCTATTTCTACTGCTACCACTGCTACCCCTTCTGGAGGAAGTGCTGGAGGCACGTTTTCAGTTGAAGAGAAGCGGGCAATTGATGTTCATCTCGACAGATACGCGGAAAATAACGGCCTTACTCATGCAGACCTATGCCGAAGAGTCTGGGCTAACGAACGCCGCAAAGACGACTTCTGGGAAGGAGTCTGCTCCGTTCTCCCACAGCGTTCTAGGGCTAGTATTTACAAGCATGTGCGCCGCCAATACCACATTTTCAATTCCCGCGCGAAGTGGACCGAGAGTGAAGATGAGCACCTCGCGGTGCTTGTAAAGGAAAAAGGAAGTGCTTGGAAGGCTGTCGGTGATGCCATGGGTCGTATGGGGGAAGACTGTCGCGATCGCTGGAGGAACTACGGCAAGTGCGGCAAGGATCGCGGGAAAGACCGTTGGGATGAATTCGAGGAGTCTGAATTGAAGAAGATTATCGCTGATGTCTTGACTGGGATCCGTGTGCGTAGGGGCATTACTGATCCCTTTGACCTTGAGTCCAATGCGATCGACTATGACGGTGAGGATGAGATCAATTGGACGGTTATTAGTGATTTGATGGGCAATAAGCGCAGTCGTATCCAGTGTCGGTACAAGTGGAACAAGATGAAACAGCAGAAGGCGAGATCTGGGGGTGTTGCTGTTGTCAAAAGCCCTGGCACTTGGAAGAAGAAAAAGGCAAAGGCCTTCGTTGAGGATATGCTCGTTGGGGATCATATTTGGTTGTTGAAGCAGTACGTTCTTACCATTTTCAAGATATTTTTGTAGGGGTCTTTCTAACTTTATTAGGATTCGGGATTCAGAGGCTAAAACAGAGAAGGCAATCCCGTGGGAAAACATCGCACTCAATGATAAGATTTGGTAGGTTCACAATGTGTGGAACTCGTTGATTAAATTCTAACCGGGTCTAGGTCTTCAAAGGAGCTTGAACGCGCGTATAAAAAGCTGCGTCAAACAGTCCCGCATAAACGTCTTCCTTTATCTGAAATCGTCGATAAGGTCCTCAAGGACCTTGAAGACCTTTCCGAAGACGTGAAGGGCCAACGCTATATGCCAGACACTAACGGCACACCTACCGCTGACGGTCTACAATCTGTAGCTGGGGATGAACTTCCCCAGTCTCCCGGAGCCCCCCATATCCCAGACCAATTCGACGCATCCAGCTACACTTATGAGCAGCAGTCCATGATCCAGAACGTCGCTCCAGTCGCAAGTATGGGCATCGCCGACGGGGAGTACGACCCTAACCGCGCACCAGAAGACATGGCACTTGTTGACCCAGAGCTAATCGGTCAGGGGATCGAGCATGGGGTACAGCAAGACCTTGAGAAGACTGCCGGCGAGGCGATCATGATCGCTGCAGCGGCAGCGGCAGCGGCCGCCCGGCAGCGTGAGAGATCCGATGAGGACGAGACTGAGCGTGAGCTTCGTAGGAGGCTTGGTGTGGAAGTTTGATTCCAAGATAAAAAACGAGCATGGGAGATAGGAAAGGGCTTTGATTCCTGATTTGATTTGATTTTTCTTCTAATTCCCTGTCTCGCTTCCTTTCCCCTCTTTTCTGTTATTTTTCTCGTAGGGTTTGTGTGGGTGGGGTATCGTAACTTTTTTGTCTGTCTTTACTATCATCATCATGGGGTTTGTCGAGCAGGCCAGCGAAGGGGTGGGGATTTCGTGATGTAGTTCCGGTAGCTAGATTTTGACGGCTAAAATGTCCCCCTACTTAGCTTTACCAACCAAAAGCCTTTTGCATTCTGGAAGTTACGATAATATTGTGTATAATGTTGGGTGGTTTATTGTGCTAGATTATAGCTACTAGGCCTAGTCTCTGGTGTATACAAGTACGGTACTGTGAGATATAGTGTAGACACTTGAGACCGACCCTCTTGTTACCCCGCCAGAAATAATCATGCTACCGTGCTCGGCCAACGCTCACTCGGTGGGGGAGCCGAATTCGAGTGGTGGTTTTAGAGTTGCTCAAAAAAAAAAAAGTTGGTTGTTGCGGAGCGTAGAGCATTCATAGTTGACTTTCACTCTGGGGAAGGTCGATTTTAGAAGTCCTGCACTGTACAATAGAAACTGGAATTATTGGACCTCGTGCTTGGAACCTGGAAGCTTGGAGTTGCCTCTCTTGGCAAAAGTTTCATTGTTTTCCTTTTATCTGGCTGAACGCCAGGTTATTCCGTTCTGTTTGCCCCCCCCCCTTCCTAGTGCGAGGTCCAATCATTCCAGTTTCTATCGGTATGATACGCAATGATGCTATGATTTCTCGTTATTCTAATGAGTTAAGGTTGCTTGGAGGCTCAAGGCTTATCCTTTCATGAGCCCTGCACTACCGGGTACCGGTATTGCACTATGGTCATGACATGCCTAGATGCAATGGCTCTTTGAACCCCGCCGACGAGTTCCCCCACAAACACTCAACAATCATACTCAGCCATATCGAAACTTGACCAATTCACCCTCTAAATAAGCAAAAAGCCATAGAGAGGAGGGAAATAAGAGAAAGAAAGAGGAAGAGAGAGAAAAAAAATGCTCGAAATTCCCATCGCCCCATATCCACCTCCAGAAATCCAACCCTTAATCCAGTCAGACAAATGGACCAAGTACCAAGACTCCTGCGTAACGGCGCTAACTCACCACTTACTCCTCCCCGCCCCCTCATTCCAGAATTCACTGAAAGACGCACACCTCATCGAGTTCCTGACAACCTACACTTCGAACCAGGCACCGACAACAACACAGAACCCAGCGCTGAAACCGAAAGTCGTGCAGATACTGCACAGGATCTACACCACTGCCCTGCCAAAGCACGTCCCCGGCCAGCTCACCACAGCAACCTTCCTGACGGAGCTCTCTAGAGAGTTTGGCGGGGATCTTGTTATCCGCGAGTTGCTGGATAAGGAGGAAGTATGGGGACTCTTCGAGAAGGATGTTCTAAAGTGCGGGCTCGAAGATGCGACCGCGGTCATTAAGTTCTTGCCTAGGGTTTCGGAGAGTTTACTGGCCGGGGATGAGTGGATGGAGGGTGCTATTGCCCGTGGTGAGGTGGCGGCGCTGGCGACGGCGCTGGTTGCTGTCGCGTCGAGACGGAATTGGGGGTTTCTGGGAGATGTACTGTATAGGCTTGTTGGGGAGGGCAAGAGGGATAAGAGGGCTGGGGAGTTTGTGAAGAGGCTGATTTGGGAGATGCCGGTTGTTAGGATTCTGGAGAGGGAGGTTGATGGGGCTCCGGAGGAGGGGAGGATCTCTGGGGTGGTTGAGGAGCTTAAGAGCTTTGGGCCGGTGAAGAGAAAGGATAAGGGGAAGGGGAGAGAGGTGCTGGATCCGGAGGGCCTGAGTAAAGAGGAGGAGGATAGTCTTATGATGAAGGTTGAAAGTGTTCGGGAAATATTACCTCATCTCGGGGCAGGCTTTGTGAGGAAGTGTCTGCTACAGATGGATAGGGATGTGGAGAGGGTTACTGCGGCGGTGCTGGAGGGAAATTTGCCTGGCGATTTGAATTTAGCGGATCAGGAAGAGGAATTGTGCGCATCCCCTCCATCTCACATAGTAGTTACTAACAAATTTAAAGTATCCCACCAGAAGCCTCGGGGCCACCATCCGCATACGCCACTCCCCCCTCTGAACCAGCAGATACAGGATTCCCCGCTCTCCCGGTCCGCCGCAACATATACGACAACGACGAACTAGACCGTCTAGCCCCCTCTGCAACCTCCCGCCTCCACCAAGGCAACAAAGCCAACAAACTAACTGCGGACAAACTCCTCAAAGCCCCCGAGATTCCTAAGAGCGCCATCTACGCCGCTCTCGAAGCCTTTGATCTGGATGACGACGAGCGTGATGATACATACGACTTGGCCGACATTGGTGGAACTGTAGATACATCCGCACCACCCGGCGATGACGACTACTCCGGTGACCAAGAGAACGATAGTGTAGAGAATGCGCTATGGAACACGTACAATTCATCACCAGAGGTGTTTAATCGTGACTCAGAAACTAGGCGCGGAAAGGCTAGGAAGGATCTCAAGGACCAGACAAACATGACGGATGAGGCGATTGAGGGATGGAAGGTTATGCTTGAGCGTGAACCGGACCGCTTGCGAGCTATGGAGAGGAAGTTTGCGGATAAGAATGTTTCGCAGAACGTTATTGCCAAGAGCTCTTGGAGCGCTGGTGACGATGAGGGGGTTGGTGCACGAGGGAAGGGCGGGAGAGCTAGGGGAGCGAGAGGTGGGAGAGGCGGCAGTGGTGGTGTGGGCAGAGGAAGGGGTGTTAGTAGTAAAAGTGGCGGTGACGTCGCAGGCCCTGCCGGTGAGAAGGAGACGCAACAGGGGAGGGCGAAGAAGGAGGCCAATAAGGGGAGTAGAGCAAATCATAATCGGAGGGACCAGAGGGCGAAGAAGATGGCTAGAGGATTTGCGGGATAGTTTGTGGATCTTGTAAGGTCTAAGTTTTTCTGGAGGATCAGGCATTAGGCCATCGATTTGATCCGTGGGAAGCTCTATAGCCATTAACTTATTATATTAGTACATCAAATCTTAAATGTCTCTCTCGCCAGACCCCCCCCCCCAAATTCATGAAAGACCTAGGGCTACGAGAAGGGAGGGGCGGCGCAGGAGTCTAGTTTATACCCAGATATGGGGAATACGGGAGCTGTAGATAATAGAAAGTGGAGAAGGCTACCGAATACGATGCGGGAGCCTAAAAGCTAGGTGGAGGCGGTAGCCGAAACCGTACTCTTCTTGAGTAAGGGTCATCTTGCGGGTCCATGATTAGATGAAATCTGGCGTGGGGAAGGGCTATCCAAATATTATACCGACTTTAACAGATTACTTTGATCCGTTGTATGTCATGATGGGAACGACAGGCTTTTGGGGGCGGGTTAATGATCGTCCAATCGCCTTCTATCTGATCTGATCTAATCAGATCGAAATGCCACATGGATTCACTCCCACATGCGGGACCGGCAGATCCCCCCCCACGTGAGAAGATGACGTATCCCAGGCTGTCCCTCTCTTATCCTCACAAACGAGACAACAACAAAACCCTCCCATTCTTCCCCCTCCCCCCAGCCCTCTTCTCTCCATACAACCCAAAATGTCCAATTTCGATCCAAACGCCGTCATCCGCGGCGCGCAACTCACCGTTGTAGGCGCCTACCGCGCTCTGCAAAACCCCTCCCTCTTTGAAATGACGCACTACCGACAGGCCTTCTTCGCCGTGGTAATAGGTGTGGCCCTACGCCTGCTCATCTCAGCGCCCATCTTCGGGATGAAGGTGCTCCTCAGCTTCATCGGACTGTTTACGGATCTGTCCGTCGTGACCTGGGACGACGACATCATATCCGGTCTCGAATTCCTGGAAAAGAGCGTGCTGCAGGTCCCCATGTTTCTGATGAGTGCCATGAGATACCTGGTCCCTACCCTTGACGATATGTTCATGCAGAGTCTCGAATGGGTGGATAAGACGTATCTCATGAAGCACGCGGACGAGAACCCGTATGGGCTCAGGGCGTTGTATTACCCGAACCTTAGGCTGTACTCTAGGAGGGCTAGTGCTGGTGGTGGTGGTGCGGGCGTCCTCGGGACGGTTGAGGCTCTCAAGCCGTTTTTGATCAAGTATGCTCGCCGGGCGGGTATCTCGATTGCGGTCTATCTCGCCTCGTTCTTGCCGGCTGTGGGGCAGTTTGTGTTGCCTGCGGCCTCGTTTTACTCGTTTAATAGGGCGGCTGGACCGGTGCCTGCGGCTGTGGTTTTCGGTGTAGGGTTGCTGTTGCCGAAGAGGTGGATGATCGTTTTCTTGCAGGGGTATTTTGCCAGCAGGGGTCTTATGAGAGAATTACTTGAGCCCTACTTTTCCAGGATCAAGTTCGATAAGGAGCAGAAGAAGAGGTGGTTCCGAGACAGGGAGGGATTGTTGTTCGGATTCGGCGTCGGGTTCTACTTCTTGCTTCAGACACCTTGGTTGGGTGTGTTGATTTACGGCATTGCGGAGGCAAGCACTGCCTATCTTATCACTAAGGCATGCCCTCCCTCCTTTCCCCATCATAGCTTTGCGTGAAATAGGAGCTAACATATGGGTACAATAGATTACCGACCCCCCACCACCTCCCAATGCCAGCAAGGGATTCGCCGAGACGCAGGTGGTGTGGAAGAATAAGCACGAATTCATGAAGCTAGACCTCGATAAGCTCGATAGATTGAATATCAAAAGTTCTATCAAGGGGGCTGAAAGTCCGTTTGTGAGTGGCATGGGTGGGAAGAAGAGTTCATGACGTCTAGGATATTTGTGTCGAAAGGTAACACTGGGGGCCTTCTTCTTCTTTGTTTCTCCTTTGTTTTGCTTTTCATTCGAGAGAGCGAGCGAGGGTGATTAGCTAGCTATATGGGACGGTTTGAGTTCCGATTTGAAGTGATACACACCTGCATTATTTACAATGCCTCCAAGGATTGACAACGGGGTTGGCACCGCACCGCACAGGTTCATGAACGGGCTACGACCACATGTTTACCCTGCGAGCTCGAAGTTCAGAGTTGCTTGCTTCCCTGTAACTTTATATGAGAAATAGAAGACCCTTGCAAATGGATAGATGAATAGTAATCACGACCAGGTAACTTATATCGCAATGATTAACTACGCCTTACCCCCAGCACATCGCTCGGAAGTGCGCGACCCATTCCCACCCACTCACTCACTCACTCGCCGAACCAATAGCCTCCCATCCAGAAACTACCAAAATCTAATAGAATTATATATATCATACCAAGCAAAACCACATATGAGAGGAAAACCCCGACGAGTCATACAAAATCCTGCCCTTGCAACCGCACCGCACTGTACGAGTACTGTACAAGTAATAGGAGGGAATATATATAGGGTGTGGTCAATTTAGCGACCGTACGGACGGGTTTCGGTCTGGGGGGCTTGTCAGCGTGGGGGTGTGTTGCCGTGATTAGGCTGGTATGATAGTATGGTAGATATTACGGTGGACGGCCTGGGTGTTTGGCGGGCGTGTTGTGGGGCTATTATATGGGGTGGGTGAGGGGGTATCCCTGGCGGGAGGGTTCGGAGTATAATGGTCTTTTGTACCGACTTGGCAGATATCCGTGAAGAGGCTATGGATCCCTGACAAGATCCTTGCGATTCCGCAATCCGCTGTAGCATGGATAGTACTTGTATATGCTGCTGCAGTTTATACTTCCCCCGGTTAGAGCACTAGTCCGCACACTCCGGGACACCCCCATTCCCACGCAACGAATGTCATATAGTCGAGTGATACCCCATGTCTGGAAAGGGAAACCCCACACTCAGCGCATAGACCAGCAGAATATATTCAAATATATGTATAATCTACCCCTCGAAGGAAAAAAAAAAAGAGGAAAAAGAAAACCTAGATAAGTAGAAGGGTAGTAATCCGAAAGCACGAAACGAGGACGCAGAACGACAGTTAGCCACCCAGGTAAAAACAATGTGCGCGCATGGAACAAATCTCAAAAAAGTATCGAAAGAGAACAAAGGATAAATGATGGAGGAAAAAAGCGATTGCATAGACCGCCCATAGGAAACGTAGGGGAACCCCGGTGAGAGATGGAAAGGGGAGGGGTGCCACTCGGATTCGATAAGAGGATAGAGAGAGAAAGGGAAGCAAAGTATAAACAGCGAAATGGAAAATGGAAAAGTAATAGCAAGGGGAAGATGGGCCCCTCGCGGAGGCAAACAAGAGTGCGAAAAGGACCAAATTCAAAGTGCCGAACCCAACCAGCCAAAAACTTAAACCAGACCCTCCCAAGAAAGAAAGGGGGAGAAAACCATCCCTAATAAAGGAAAAGGGGGGAAAGGAAACCCTAGAGAGTCGATGCCAAAAGATAAGATATTGTGAATCTCCCGAGGCATTCAAATGACCATATAATCATAAAATTATGTAGGACACAAGAGGAAGCCAGAAGAAGCGAGTCGCTTCCGCTGTGATCAAATAAGGAGGGGAAGAAAAGGGAAGAGAAGAAAAAGAAAAGAAACCAGCCGTCGATGTTGTGATGGATGCATGCAAATTCGTAAAGTCGTTCAGATCGGAGATGGGGAAAAAGTGGATGAATCAAATCAAATGGCTGAGTAAAAAACTTGAGGCGTGAAATCAGAGAACACAACGAACAGAAACCGATCGCTTCAAAAAGTCCTCGTTTATGGCTCGAGGTAGGGGGGGGGGGGATAGAAGTATTCACAATTCGAAAAGCAAACGACACCATTTCCGAGCGAGTGCGGGAACCCGAGAGGAGCAAGCGGGAGGGAACGCATTGTTATTCCTCGTTACGGTCGTGACTGTTGGCGCTCTGCCCCAGCGATATCTGCAGCTACCATTGTTGCGGCTGCGGAAACTAATACATCGAGCCTAAAGGATCCAGAGTCCCGGATTGGGGTATTGGAATGGGTGTTCCCTGTTGGATTGCCGGGGGTTATGGCAATCGGCATCGGCTTATGATGGTTCTAGACCTTTGTTAGAATGGAGATTCAAAGGAGTCGGGGGGGGGAGCTTTACGATGTGTGGTTCGTCAACCTCCGCAGTTCCTTCTCCGACAATCCCAGGATGTAATTCCTCATTCGTTGACGGCGTAACAACTCCTTCGCTTCCACTTGTATCTTCTCCACTCCCAACCGAATCTCTATGGCAGCGTTTACGCCCCCATCCACTTTGCGACCCGCTACCGCCCGGATAGGTGAATGCCTGCCTCAGTGGCTCTGGGTGCCGCGGCGAACTTAAGATTCCTGGCAGGTGGCCGTTCGGCTCCCGCCTGCTGCCGGGGCTATTCCATGACTGGCTAATGTTATCCCTCGTATCCCCGGACCAACGGACACCAGGTGCATCAGCGGCATGGATTCCCCACCTCCGCTCGTGCCGAGAGTTACCCGACATGAAGTCGTCACTCTGAGACCTAGAATGTCCTCTCAGTGTCCTACTAGATATTGTCCTTAAACCCCCACCCAGCGAAGCCATCCTTATACTAAGATCCTGGGTTAGCTCCGGCTCCACCGGCCCTCTCCTTGGGGGTGGGGTGCGTCGCAATGATGGAGAGGTATCATTTAAATTGAGAAGACTCGATATCGCAGGAAGTTGAGTATGGGATTGAGATCCACCCTGCCCTCCGATACCTAGTACTGAACGATCACCATAAGCGGATGTATTGGACGGAGAGAACAATTCTCGAGCTGCTGAGGCCTCTGGGCCAGACTCATGCCACGTCCTCCGACGCTTAATCTTCTCTTCTTCCTCTTCGGGAGACATAGCCATCCCCCCACGGGCCCGTAAGGAAGCGGCAGTGCCAGGGGCAGGGGCAGCCGTGGTACGATACCTGAGAGTTGGGCCTGGCAATGGTATTGGGAGCACCCTATCGCTGTGTAGCCCAGAGCCAGGGACGGAAAGTCTCCGACCAGGGTGCCGTGTTCCTGACCCCCATGAAGGGGTCGAAGGGAAGGCTGATGCAGGGGAGTTTATTACAGAAGAATTTGCCGAATTCAGAGATGGGAAAATGGGGCTCCCAATGGGACTTTCATTTGCACCCGTAAATGTCGCCGATGTGGGGGTTGTCATGTTTGAGGCAAGGGGCTGGGTAAATGACGCTCGCCGGCTTTGATAAAACGAATTCTCACGCGAACCAAGTACGGAAGCAGGTGATTCAGGCGGTGTATTGTTTCGATAATTTTCAAATGGAGACGTGAGATCTGGCAACGTTATTGGCTCGGGTCGATTTCTATGGCGTGACTCGTGCCCCCGGTGCATCTCCACCGAATGTGATGAAGGGTTATTATGTGGGGTCTGTGGAACCTGTGAGACCCCGCCATAGTTTCTGGGCCCTGTAACCCCCCCCCACGGTTCTTGCAACCCTGATTGATATTTTGCCGGGGTATCTGTAAAGGCCCCTGGAGCCTGCGCGGCCCCCAAAGGCCGCGAAGGCTGTGGTGGGGTTTGCGGTTGCGAATGCCCTGAGAATCCGGGTCCCGAAGCAGGAGGCTTGGGGCCAGAATTTGAGCGGGGCTTAGAGCGATTTGTTACACGGGCGGTTTGTCGGGTCCGCTCAGTCCTCTGGTGCCGTTGATAGCGGCTGCTTACAGCTGCCAGCGAATCATCTGGTATCGGTTCGTCTGCGTGAACCGTCGAAGAGTGCTGTCGGAGATTGTCTAGACGGGAGAAGGCACGACCGCAGTGGCAATTAAAAGGCCTCTCTCCCGTATGTTTTCTATGCAATCACCCAATAAACATACCGCAAATGTATAAATGTCCCTGTATGGGGGAGCGTGCGAGATGAGGATAGATTTTCTACGTACCTGATATGTCGTGCCAGATGCTCGCTCCGGGTAAAAGATAAATTACAAGACCCATACCCTTTGCAAAAGAACTTTTGGCCCTTTTTCTTCTTATTCTTCGTAGGGGAACGAGGTGCTTCTCCGTCTGACCGCCCTTCGGAGGACCTAGGCGACGATCTGCCACTCTCAGCTTGCGCATTCTCGGAAGTGGTGGTGGTGGTGGTGGTGGTGGTGGTGGTGGCATTAGTATTCGATGGCAACTGGAAGCCGGTGTTGGGGACATTTTGCACCGACGGCGGCGGGCTATTGGGGAGAAACACGATACTAGATGCTGGCCGCGAAGAAGCAGCACCGTTTACGCCCAAAGAACTTTTTGGTCCGGAACTCATTTTGTTAACCGCCTGAAAAGACGGAGGCCCCAGTTGGTCGTCGCTGGGCATCGTTGGAGCTTTAAGGACGAAAGTGTCTTAAAAATCGGCTGCTGAAACAACACAGCCCGAGCCAACTAAAACGAACGAAGAGCCGCCCCCGGTGGTAGAAAGTATGGTCTGCAACCGGATCGGGGAGTCTATAGAGGCGATATGATGGAAGCTATATATAAAACCAGTGATGTGTGGGGGAGAGTGGCTCTAGACAAGCGATGACTGGATACGACGCTTATTCGGCGCCAGAAGCTAGGTGTGCCGGCTCCAATGGAGCAATCAAATATCAGCACAGTTAGTGTAATACTCAAGCAGGTCCAGGCCGTGGTTGAAGGAAGGGGGAGGAGTTTGGGGAAGTAGAAGCCCCCGTTCCTGATCGTCGGTGATTGCAGCGGGAGGGGTAAGTAGCGTGCAGAACTAGGCAGGGCCTGCTTGGTGTTGACCCGGACTAGTGGGTAAGGGTATGTACGCAATGCTCGGCCGTAAGTTATTCGTTAAAAGACCATGAGAAGTGAATTACAGCAAAGTAAGGAAAGTTGGGACCCCTAAAAAGCAGAAAAATAAGAAGAAAGTGAGAGGCGCCGAAAAGAAAAATCCGACCGACAAGACGGGTAAGGTCGGGACAAGCAAGTTAACCTATACGCTGTGGTTGACCACCTTGGAAGGGATGAGGCGAGCAAAAAATGTGGATTGGGGGAAGGGTGGTGAGGGATGACTTGCAGGGTTGGTCGCCGGAGTGGTGAATGGATGAGAAGCAGTGTAGACGGGGTATAGTGAAGCAACAGCGGTCCGGCAGGTTAGTTTGAAGGAGGGAGGCAAAGGGATGAAGAAAGGGAAACAAGAGCGAGCAGGCAAGCTGCCTGACGAAAGAGAGGTAGGTGGAAGAAGAGGCAGTAGGTACCGCAATAGGCGAGAGGGGGAAGGGGGAGTGAGAGGAGGGGGAGGGGGGGGGAGGGGGAGGGGGAGGGGGAGGGGGAAGCGGAGGGAGGAGGAGAATCGCCAAAAGGTAGGGAGAATAATATTAGACTATCGGCAAGGTATTGTTAAAGCGAGAGGAAGGAGAGAAACAGAAGAGGCAACAGGGCCAGTTCCCTCCCCAGAGAGCACGGTTGGGTGCCTCTTAGTGGATCAGGTAGCTTAAGTGGGTGGGTTTATGGAGGGTGTGGGTGTGTGGATGGGTGTGAGCAGTATGTAGGCGTGTATGTTAGAGAGGGGGGGGGGGGCGATATTACT
>Ga0307509_10001733_pt1 | contig 36286 bp, 44 predicted proteins | sample 10_EM_MG_FD_202245 | JGI IMG/M metagenome (GOLD analysis project Ga0307509, IMG submission 202245) | Populus trichocarpa ectomycorrhiza microbial communities from riparian zone in the Pacific Northwest, United States - 10_EM | ecosystem: Host-associated > Plants > Roots > Unclassified | place...
CGTGGATGGAGAGGGAGACGATTATGTAGAGGTAGAGGATGATGGTGGCTTTGCGCAGTCGTTCCGATAGGCCCCCATCACTCGCGATATATGCGGCAGCAGTAATGCCAACTGCGGCGGCAGCAGTGAACACTAACTCGGTGACGTGCTCATTCAGGATGAGGTCGAGTACCATGTTCGCTGGCCGAGCTTCATCCTCGTCAGACGCTACCTGGATTGCGGCGTCCCTGTGTATGAATGATCAGCTTCCGTCCTCCGAGGAACAGAAAGAAGGGGGCATTAACCGGCGCAGGATGAGAACGAACGCAGAGTAGAGCAGACCGACAAATCCCAAGCTGAAAAAGATCATCTCCGCTATCACGATTCCCGCGTTTCCCTTCGCTCCGTCGGAAGCAGCCAATATCGCGCGTAGGATGAATCCCGTGATACGGACTGTGTTGGACCTCAGCCACCCTTGATCATCAACGGCGGGGGGCGATAACTTACAAATACAAAAAATCATGAGCACGATGAAGGTGTAGGTCGGGTAACGTGCGGTTTTCCAAAGGTATAGAGGCAAGAGGGCGGTGTAGAGGACGGCAAAGAGAGCCGCAGCCCCAACCGTTTCGACGCCAGCAGTCGACGGTAGTGGAGAGTCCATCCCCGGCTAGAATATGGGGGCACTGGAGATGGTGGTATGAGAGAACTGAGGGCACGATGCCTATGTATCCCTTTAAAGCCCAGTGGGAGGTGCGCAGCAGTCAGCGTGCATCGCCAAACAGGGATCGGATGGACATTGGGAGGGAAAGTGGTCTCCGCCCGCGTCCGTTGATGGGACTCACCAGACTCATCTCCAGAATGTCCTCCACCCTCGTGTCCACCTCATCCACAAGATCAGCAGAGGTCCAGCAACAGCTAACCGAAATAAAGTCAAGAGTCCAGCAAATCGCCGCAAGTCGAGACCGGGAACCAACCTTGGTGGCCGTGTCCAAGTACAAGCCCGCTTCAGATATCCAAGCTTGTTACGACGTCGGCCATCGCCATTTCGGCGAGAACTACGTACAGGAGTTGGTAGAGAAGGCGGAACAAGTAAGTCACCGTTTCACCTGTGGCTCGGAAGGGACCCGACACCCGTTCGTCTGGCTTTCAGCTGCCCAAAGACATTCACTGGCATTTCATCGGAACCCTCCAATCGAACAAAGCGAAACTCGCAGCATGTACGTGCACCTGGAAACACCTTCCCGTACTTCCCAATGGGTGACGCGGAAATACCTCAGCGATCCCGAATCTCCACACCGTCCAAACGGTTTCATCTCAAAAACTCGCGGCCGCTCTGAACAAAAACTGGCCAGAAGACCGACAATCCCTTCTAAACGTCCTCATCCAAGTCAACACCTCCGGAGAAGACTCGAAATCCGGTCTTTCCTCAAGTGATGACGAACTCGTGCACCTCGCGCAATTCATCGTCAAGTCGTGTCCACGCCTTCACTTGCAGGGGCTAATGACCATCGGATCTCTCTCCGAATCGTTATCGGGTGACGAGAATCACGACTTTGAGCTCCTGGAGAAGACGCGAGACAAGCTACAGGCCGCGCTGAAAGAGCAAGGGGTAGATGGGTGGGGAGAGGACGGGAGGCTGGTTCTGAGTATGGGCATGTCGAGCGATTTCGAGACTGCTTTACGAGCAGGGAGCGATATCGTACGCGTCGGGACCGGGATCTTTGGAGAAAGGGCCAAGTCGAAGGCGACTTGACCTATAGCCCTCCGAACTCGGTGAACGATCTTTGGCATCAGCTGAGCCTAGGTTTGCCGTTGCATGACGCCTCCGCTACCCTCGTAAATGTTCCGCGACTCACCAACACAATAGACCTTCGAAACATCATTCACTTTCACAACCCGCGCCCTAGAAACCATCCCGCATGTTTCACTATTCACCATCTCGACATCTAGCGGGATCGGATCTGCTGTCCCAAAATTCCTGTCATCGAAGCCAACCCCGGACCGAACAGATCGACGACGTACGTACGCCTACGGTACACGGACACCGCCCCCGAAGTCTTTCTATTGTTTATCTCCACCTTGATCCTGACGTATTCGGATGGGGAATGGGGGCTACGTAGGGTGAACGTACGCACCAAGCTAGTCTCTCGTGTTTCAAAAGCTAATTGAAGTCGTGAACGTGCCTATTGTGATTGGGAACCTCATTCTACCTGTTGTTGCATGTCGCCGTCCGTACCGGGATCTCTTTTCGACACCGGAAACGTCGCGCCAAGCTTTCGTCTTCAGATACCGACCGGGTGAAGTAACCTTGTCGGTGCCGTAAACACCGTGCAAGGAGAACAATAAGGAGGATGATCAATGTTCCCTCCCACCTCGTGATCCCGACAGACTCGGATGTAAGAGCACAAACGGTCTCACCGATACAGTCGACTGTCGATCTTCGAGACTAAAAACTGAATGTTGGGGCCAAATCGACAACGGACACATTTCATAAAACATGGTTCAACGGGCGACAACATCCAAATAGGCGCCTGAAACCAACCCCGCGATCCTTGACCCTAGCGGCTATGCTATATGTAGCCTCCCAGCTAGAAGCCAACCTCTGACAACGGTCGACAGGGCCTATTGTGTTCACCATGATGGGAGGAGGTCGAAAGTACCATGCTATATTGGAGTTCTGGGTCGAAGAGGAACAAAATTGTACTAATCGCACATACAACCGGGCGAGCGAAAACTGTGGGAGATATAATGGAACAAAAAAAAAGATGAAAACCCGGTGTCGATTATATGGTTTAGTTACCGGGCCGAGCTGAAAGGCTAAACGGATGGTACGCGGTGTAGATCCGGGAGGAGGGAGGGAGACAGATCGCGAAAAGTGGTCAGATATGAGTTACACAACACAAGAATGAGCCTGCATCAAAGGGTGGAAGAACAAAGAACAGAAGAGGGGAGGGGAACATGCGAATGAGCGAGTTTGTAGCAATGCGTGATGAGGTTCATGTTGCGGTTGTTAAAGCGACAAGAAAGGCGGCCATTAGCGAATCATAAGTTAGGTATTATAAGCGAGGGTGGGGGTTGGGGTGGAACTGCACAAAGAACCAGAATCAGCTCACGGAGCGTACGAGCAAACCGACAATGCGGGACTTACAACAACGTGGGTCGGTGACGTGCGGTCGTGAAGGAGCGTGGGCAGGACGGATAGCAGATCGAGAGGCAGGGCGCGAGAGAGCGGCAGGCAGACGAACAGAAGATGGCTCAAGCCAGTCTGAGGTCTTCCTTCGACTGGCTCACCACGATCGAAACCTGGGCCGCCGAAATCTGAGCCATCGAAGCCCGAATCGTGGACCGTTCCAGATAAGTCTGGTTCGGCACCACCGTGTTCGTCGCCGACGGAATCATGTAGCTCTCGCCCTCAACCTCTCCCTTGCTCATGACGATCGGCTGGTTATGCGGATAATATGATGTCCGCTGTTGCCTCGTGTAATCGTACACGGTGAACTGCTCCTCCAACGTCCTGTATTCCGGCTTCATCTTGTCAATATCCACGTTCTTCTTCCGATGAGAGTGGGTGAGCGTCTTCTCCACCATCAAAAACTCGTCCAGCTCGTGCGACACGTCAAAGTTGGTCCTGTGCAAGTCGGGAACGAACGGCGGCTGGATCTCCTTTTCCATCAACTGCTCAAAATCGATATCTGAGAACCATGGGTGCTTCTTAAAGTCATCCATCCCGCGCTCTCGACTGCGACACGCTATTCTCGTCCTCGGGTTACGGTCCAGGAGCTGATCGAAATCAAAGCGCGACATTAGGGATGAAACCACAAGGGATGGAGTGTAAAGACACCCACCGAAAGAACGAGGTTTTGCCCCTCTTTGCTGCACTGATCGTCTCCACCAGGCGGGAACTTTATTGACCCCTTGGTAATGGCTTGTGTCAACTTATCCGCCGAACGGCTCTCAAACGGCCGCCGGCCGAAGAGGAGTTCAAAGACGCAAACGCCTAAGCTCCAGTAGTCCACATGCCACGTGTAACCTTTACCTGAGGGAGGGGTTAGACCGGACCACAAGATCAAAACGGCGGCATGGGGTGGGGCGACGCACGGGCGAGAATCTCAGGCGCCATGTATGCCATACTACCAGCCACGCTGGTGTGCAGTCGGCGTTCCGAGTAATGGATCGCGACGTTGAAGTCGGTGAGGTGAACATGTCCGTGAGCATCCAATAGGATGTTATCCGGCTTGATATCACTGCGCGCGCCAATTAGCCATTTAGTGACCTTCGCCCACTCTGGGCGAGGGCTCCGGAAACTCACCGATGAATGATCTTCTGACGGTGGAGATAGTTGCATGCCGACGCCAGTTCAGCCGTCCAGAAGCGGACACACCGTTCGTTGATCTCTCCTCTGCGTTCCATATGGACTGTATGCGTGTGAACGAACATAGGTCCCGACCCATTATACCAAATCAGGGTCGAGTTCGCGATCCGGTAAAGGAACAAAGGCAAACGGTACTCACACCTCAGGTCGCCTCCGAGCATGAGGTCCAAAACGAAGAAACAGTTGTCGTCGTCTTGGAACGCATAGCGCATGTTCACGATGAAAGGGTGGTCGATCTAGTTCGGTTAAACCGCATAACCGGAAAACCAAGAAACCCGGAATCAAAACCGTCAGTGGTATGAAATCTGGAACTGAGATTCGGATGCCTGACCTCTTCAAGCAGCCTCCGTTCCTGGATGACATTGGCGACCGCTCGTTGTTTCGAACATTGACCCTTGTCAATGTACTTCAATGCGAACAGCTTCTTTGACCTCCTGTGTTCCACCACGCGGACCTACACCCACAATCCAACGATTTTTAGTTAATCCGCACGGAAAACTGTCACCAGAAACCAAACGCCCAAGAAGACAGGATCCGATAGGAGCGGAGGCCGCAGACCAGAAGCTGCCTTAGCGGGAGCAAACAAGTACAGCACGTTTGAGGAACAAAGGCAACCGAACACGTACTCCCGCACCCACATAGCCTGGCGCGCCTCGTGGCTTTACGCCAACCCGGAGAGACGACCAGATCCAGATACGAAAAAGCGACAAGGCTGGGGGAGATACTCACCTTCCCAAAGGCACCCTTTCCTACGACCCGATGGAGATCAAAGTGGTACAAGCTGACTTCGCCTTCAAAATCTACAGGAGTGGAAAGACAAGAGCCCATATTTCATCCGCCGCTTGGAGATGGGTGAGGGTGGGGAGGGGGGAGGCGACGGTGAGAGAAAGGAAGGGGATAAGGAGCGTAAAGAGCGTAGAGAACGTTTGAATGATATAAGTAAATCAGCTCGAGGGATAGACAAGGGCACAACTAATCGGGCTATCGCCTCAACATCCACCTAATTGTTCTCCCCCGACAAAGACCCCGAAACCCCGAATATCTCGATCACTCCGGTCCCCGGGGTCTCGCGTCTCCGACTTTCCCACCCTCAAAGGCTCGCTACGTGTAATAAAATTAAAGACGCCAGACCCCCCATCTCCCTTCACAGTCCAGAACCAAACGTTAGTCCAGGCTTCCTATACGCTACCGTGACGAGAGGGAACCCCGTCGTTCCTCATCCCTCTCGTAAGCGTCAACAAAAGGTTCTCGATACGCGCTTGGCGGTCCTAGAAAATAAAACAACGCATCAGTCTCATCAGATGTTGTTACCGAAGCAAGGCGGGTCAGAAGAGGAAGAAGGTCGGTGACGCGAGGCCATGGGATATGCGTACAAAGTCCGGTCGGTGTGTCCTCAAAGGGTAATGACTGAATGCAAATCCCACCTCCCAAAGGCGGGGTGAGGGGGCATTGACGAACAATAGCAACAAGAAACTAAACCTTACCTGCAACTCCCGCATTTCCTCGGTGAACTTGTTGACTGGTAGTCCTTTGATCTCCTCCAACAACGATTCGACTTTCTTGAGACTAGCACCGCCACCAATGCTCGTCGTGCGCCCTCTGATCTGGTTGTCCCCGGTGAACAATCGGGCTAGAGGGCTCAGCTTCCCGAGGGATGGTACTTCTGGTTCGAGATTGGTCATAGAGAGCGCCAGCGGTCGCCTCATAGGAGAGACGTCAGGGGTCCTCCTCGCCTTTGTCGGAGACATTGGGGGGCTCTGGATGTTCGTCGATGGGACAGGCGTCCTTGCTCGACTCCTGTTCCCCCTCGCCCTACTGCTCGAAGCGACGGACCGGAGTGCAGGCCGTTCATCCTCTTCGAGATTGCCGAACAAATCCTCTTCCGGTACCGTCTCCACATCGAAGATCGCATCGTACAGATCGCTTGAGCCCAGCCCCACAATGGCGTCCAGGAGCGGCATATTCCTGATACTGTTATAGATGGAGTTTGTCCCCTCCCGGCTCCCTCCCGTAGGTTGGCCTCTTGAGAACCCTCTTTCGTAAAGGCCAATCACCACAAGAATTGGGAAAGACTATTTCCAATTGCCGTTACCGTCAATAAAAGGCGTTCGTCAGTAATGAATTGAACGTTGAATGAGCGCGGACAGGTCAGCCTGGAAAGATCTAATAGAAAATGGCCGGGTACGCTTACCGTCAACTTAATCATGAACACATTTGCCGTATGTAACTTCCGAGGTGAAACTACATAGCTCAGCGGCCATAGAACGAGGAATGCCATCAGGTTGAACGGAGGTTGATAACTGAAGAGTGCATCCGACTTCGACCTGACGTGTATTAGGGTTTGAGATTGGAAAGGTACAATGGCTCGGCCCTCGGTGCTCACCCTTCAATGGTGGCCATGGCGAACTGGAACAGATACTGGTGGCGGAAACCTTGTTAGTGAATGGGGGCGCACGTCCACACGTCGTAAATCACCCACCTCCCTGTTGGCGTTCTATGGAAAATTGTGGGGTCAGGTGGATCCACCAAATCCAGTATAATCAAAGCACGTACCGCATCGATCCTAGCAAACGTGTTCGATAGTATAGAGATCAATACTGAAAGGGCCGTCAGTTTTCTTGTGGCGTCCGAATATCCGCCGCCGTGCCATTCAAACTTACTCGTCAACAACAAGGTATTCGACAAAGCGGCAAAGCCTGTCATCAAGACTGGCCCAAAGATCGGATGGAAACTGCTCGCCTGAGCGAACGACAAGTATGTGTTTCCGAACCAAACTTGAACCATCAGCCATCCAATAGACTTCCAACTCCACGGCTCGGGGCCGCCGGCAGATAACGTGTGCAGGGTGAATAGCAAACCGGAGAAACAGATGGCTGCAATACAGATGAAGAATGCAAACTCCGCCATCATGGCACGCAAAGCCCTGACCAACGCATTTAAATCTCAAACGGTTTCGTGGAAGGCGATGGAAACGTACAAAACCACGACGTTGTTCTTCACAGCGAAAAATGCAAGTCTGGATAACGGTTAGCCCTCGGTTTGGTCGTGGGACCTACTGGGATATGTGGGATCACCTGGGAAACAAGATGCACGCGCCGCAAGCCAAAATATCAAAACCAAAGGCAGACGCTGACTCTGGAGGAAACGGGGTTTCAGTTCTGGAGAATTCCCTGTCGATACCAGGGTTAGAAACTCACCGTCACCGGTGGCGAGGCCCTTGATCCTCAGCATAATGTAAAGCAAGAAGATAATAATGAAAGAGGCATCGAAAACATTCCACATCTGTCACACGCTTAGCTTAGTGCACTTCCATTATTCGGGTAACGACGAACGTTGGCAAGGTATACTATATTGGGTGACATTGTAAATTCCGACGCTGTCGTGTCGCAGGAATGACAGGACTTACCGTCCCATCCATGTTCTTTTGAGGCCGTGTACTCCTCCAAAGTAAACGCAGCCGCAAAAATGATGAAAAATACTTCATAGGAGGTCATGTGGCTCGCCTCCGCATCTGCAGGCCACGCCGAAATCCGTTAGTATCACCCATCGCGGAAAACCGAGTCGAAATCTGAGGACGCTCACTCGACACACAGAGCACGAACGCCACGAGCAGGAGGGCAAAGTTAAGGAACTCCAGGATAGCGCCGTACTTCGGAACTCTCAGTCTACGACACCTGAGTTCGAACTGCCAACTGCGTTTCAGTTGGTGTCGCTCACCGATAGTGGTCCAGGAAGGGGGCAGTTCGGTGGTCGTAAGCCTCGATTGCTTTGGGTTTGTAGTTATCCGCGAGCATGGAACGGGGTGTGGCCGCGCTTGAGAAGACTATATTCCCCGAATACACGTCGTTCACGACGGTTTGAACGAGGGGCGCGGCCACAAAACGTTTAGCTTGCGTCGAGATCGCCATCTGACGTATCCGTGAGCACACGTGCGGGCCCTCGGGGAATATTTGGGAGGAACGAGAAGACTGACCTCGAGAGCGCACTGTGGGTTGTTCATCTCGTCGTCGTCGCTCAACAACATCCTGACCTCCTCAGACACATGCTCCGGCGCGCCAGCCAGAGGTTCCCAACTGGTCATCAACGCGGAAGCAAGTTGGATTTTAGTTGACGAAAACCGACTCAGAAGTTTCGTAGCCAAGATCTCGCACATGTCTGCGCGAGCGAGCATAACGCCGGTATAAGCTAGGTCTTCTCCGGCCAACGATAGGAAGTGCGAGCGGACGACGAGGCATGCGTAGACTGTGGCTAGGTTCTTGAGTCGAGCGTATTTGAAAACGAGCGGACGGATGATGGCAAAGTTGATGTCTGCAGCCGTAAGTTGTCTAGAATCCAATGGATTCGGGGTGACGCCGTGAGTTCGTAACCTCGTGGGCACGTTCGGCTGCATGAAATACTCACTCCCAGCTCAGTGCAGAGTCTACACCACGCGCACAAATTCCCATCAGCACCAAAACTTGAGAAGAATCCTTCCCACAAACCTATGGACTCCTGTTGGAAAGATTTAGTGAGACCCCACAAGCTCCGAATTCAAAATCACACTCACCATCGCATCTTTGCGGAGGTGGGGGATGAGCGGGAACACCTTGACGGTCTCAAGATACTCTGGCGTAGGCGCCAGCAAACCGGTTTGCTCCTCGATATCCATGAGTTGAGATCCTGGGTGGAGGTAGTCTCCAGAGGAACGACATGTTTAACCGATGATGCAGATGCCGGAGTAATTCCCCCATTCCTCACGTGCCCAAGCGCGGCTCCTATATCGGCGCACTCGCTGAGTACCAGTAACCAAGAGTCTGATATCAGTGGAAAAATATTACTACGTATGAGTAGATAAACGAGTGTCGAGAATCCGATAGAAAGTCCTTTGTGTAGACAACAGAGCAACCGAATCCCGTCTCACATCAAGGCAAGGAGAAAAGCGCCGAAAGCAAGAACGCCATTGATTCCAGTAGTCGTAGATCCTCCACCGTTACCACTGTTGCTGCTGCTACCGGTGGACCCTGTGCCAGATCCAGTGCTGGTTTTGCTCGGTTCTGAGGAGGATGACAACGAGGGCGGAGCGGGACGGTTGATCTTGGCGGTCTTGGCGGATTCCTGGAAGGAGGCGGAGGTCTGACCGGAAAGCGGCGGGTTTACGGCCAACACCATGGGGGCATTGCAATCGTTGTTAGCGTAGGAGTAGAACCTATGACAAGCCCTCTTCAATTCCTCGCAGATAAATCAGTCCGGGCTCGAACATACCATAAGGGTTGTGTATCGTTGACCTGAGGGTGACGCAAATCCATTTAAACAAAAGACGGGAGCAGGGTCGAAAGCGGTACGCACGAGAAGAGTGAAGCTCTTGCCACCAGTCATGGTAGTGGTCTGTAACCCAGTGTCGAAACCCCCTTCCTTGGGGGTGCAAGGCGCCTCAAAAGTCGACTGAGTAGCGGTGTGTTGAGCATCTGTACCGTTCTTGACGTAGCCCGGGAGCTGGAAGGTAAATTCAATGGTATCGCCAGCTGTACCATTTGAGTCAGGTGGGACGGAGGTCGTGTGCTGCTCAACACGCACCTTGGGGAACAATCGCCGAAGGGTCAAAACCGAGGCCCGGTTGTCCGTCCGTCTCCCTAATCCCGACGGTAACCTAGCGCGCAAAAAATGTCAATATAAAGCTCGGGCCGGAAGGTCCACACCAAACCCGCATTCCACTTACGGTGTAGGTCGAGGCCGCGTGGGCTACTGCAGCCAAAGCCAGAGCAGTGACTCCTGCGGTGAACTTCATTTTGGGGACTGGGCCGAGAAAGAGAGAAAGGACAGTGAAGGAGAGTCGTGGAAGAGGAGGACGGGTTCGAGCTTGGCCGGTGTGCAAACGGCAATCCCCGCTTCCGCCTTCCCCCACGACTCTGCTCCAAACACGGTTCTCACGACTGCTAACTCTTCCCAATATCCGCGGATAGATGTCTGATTCTGAGCCAGAAATGCCCCTGAGGCTCGCTTCTACCAAAACCCTCCAAGAATTGTACAAGGCGGATGTACTCAAGGCCATAAAATCACCCAAGTATCCTCACAAGTCGGCCCTCCTGGATCGCGTATCGTTGTGGTCGGTTGTGTCCATCTGCAGATGACTCCAGATTGGAGTATGACTCTGGATTTTGTACAGGCAAGGCGATATCACGAATCTCGAGATTGATTCCATCGTGAACGCCGCGAACAACCGCCTCGGAGGTGTGGCGGGTTCCCATCTTATCTCTCGAACAACCTCACTGAAACGACGGATCAGGTGGCGCAGGAGGTGGGTTCGCGACCAAACCGAACTCGTGGTTTCACTAACACTGTGCGTCAGTCAACGGAGCGATCCAAGCAGCCGCGGGTCCGGGCCTCCTCGAAGAATGTGAGTGCGAATCCAGATCGTGGCCTGTGACATCCCGTCCATCTCTCACTTTCTCCGAACTGGTAGGTTTATCGCTGGGTGGCTGTGAAACCGGTTTAGCCAAGATCACGAAAGGTCACGACCTTCCTGCGTGAGTTACTCCCCCCATGACGGAGAGATGACCCGCTCCGATTCTCAACTGGGTCTAGGAAGCACGTAATCCACGCCGTCGGTCCCATCTACTCCCCAAGAAATGTTGAGACGAACGCCGCTCAACTACTGTCTTGCTACACGGCCAGCCTAGAACTCGCTGTTCAGAATGACCTGAAGCATACCGTACGTTCCCTTGGGTGATGGATACATCAGCAACGCTAAACCTGGACGCATCATAGGCGTTCCCTTCGTTATCCACTGGCATCTTCGGCTACCCTATCGAGGACGCCACCCACATCGCACTCGATACGACGCGACTTTTCTTGGATACTCCTGACGGAGACAAGGTAAATCGGGTTTCAAGTTCTGACGGTGGCCAGGATGATGACCTGCTCTGCTAGCTGGACCGTGTGATTTTCGTTGTTTGGAGCGACAGGGATAGAGATGTCTACAGGTCCGTGGACGATTTCTTATTTGCCCCCGTCGTTTTCCCATCGTCTTTGCAGGGACCTTATCCCTTACTACTTCCCCCAAGAAGAGGAGCCGACCCCAGCCGAGACGTGAATGTCGATGACGAAGCTAACCATAATTACATTCCCTGTGTTACTACCGAAACAACAACGTTGATGACGAGGATGGAAACGACCAAAACGCGGGTCGCTCATACCCTGTTCGAGTGCAACAGCTGCACCGTCTGCATATCGGGTGTCACCCCCCTCTCGAGAAGGTATTGCACAATGTCCTGAGCTCCAGCCCTTACCGCCCTCCGCAACATCGCCCTCGTACACGTAACTCTATCCGGAACCCTCCTTCTTTTCGCACCACCTGAGCTACCCAAATCTCCCCCGACGAGCAACCTCACCACCTGGAGATCCTTCTTCTGAATGGCAACCATGACTGCGATAGCACCCCTCGCTCCTGGGTCCCCTCCATTTCCCAGCAAAAACTTGACGAGAGGTACGAAGCCCACCGCGACAGCCTTCGTTAGGGCATAGCCTTCCTGGGTATCGCACCTCGGGGGTCCTACAATCACACCTCTCGTTTCGTATAAATCAACCAGATACCGGAGAAAAGGGAGGGGTTTGTCTTCGTCAGACCAGGGAACCGTTATCCCACGTCGTACTCGAGGTCGGAGGGCTCTGAACAGCCGTCCCGGGAGATCAGGAGCGGGTAACCTGGTACTCGGATCGCCAGTCTTGGGCTTTCCGTACGCAATGAATCCGGGCAGTCGGAATAACGCCTCTACAGTTTCCTGGGTGCATATCGGATATAAGAGTACGGTGGTAAACGCGTTCCGATTCCGATTTTGGGTCGAGAGCTGATCAAGCCTCCCGATGATGTACTGAGCGCGAAAGGAGGGGGGAGACTGCTCGAACACCTCGTAAAGGTACTTGCAGACGTATGGAAAGTGTTCTGATAGAGCGCATAGTTGTGTGTCGTAGATTAGCTACTTTGGCAGGCAGGGATGTGAGCGATCGAGAAGTTTTCGCAATCAAGATTCAACTCACCTCAACGGGCAAACGGCCAAGTGGAGACCGTTCATACGGTGATGGCGGGGGACGATGTACGGGGGTTGCGGACATGAAGGTTGGGGGGGGGCAACCGGTACCACCCCGAGATTCGGAAAATGAGCCAAACCGTGTCGGCAAACTCCGGGCTAGGGATGGAGCTCATGGAGGCTCGAAGTGTGCGGCAAGGACACAACCTACAATTCACGAACAAGTATTTTATCACACACCCACCATCGTTGTCTTCCGACCGTTACTCTAACCCTCGCCTGAAGCCTTCCGGCATGATACTGGCCATCGCACGAGTTACATCGACCGGCTGCGTCCTGACATTCACGACCCCTCCCTCCTGGAACCGAGGCATGAACTCCCCTCTCCCCGACAACCTCAAAACCTCAAAACCTCATCTCCGAGCCCCACACAATCAAAATACAGGTCCACCGCGACCACGTCCACCGATTTTATCCCCTTCTTCAGCTCCCACAATCTGCACAGTGCATTCTCGATCCTCAACCACTTCAAAGAAAAATATTCGAGGTCATCTGGGAAAGGGCACTCCCAGACGAAAAGGGTTACGAAGTTCATTTTGGTCGAAGTGATGGACGAGAGGATCGCGAGGACGTCGAAGTAGTCGTTGTGAAACCGCAGAGACAGTCTGACCTCCCGCAGTTCGGTCAACGAGGAAAGTAGGCTGGGGGGGCAACGAACCAATGGGCCTACAAACGTTGGTATTAGAGGATGCGCCTAGAGACGGCGCTTACTACTCACCAAAGAAGCAAGATATGAACTGGACGGACTCCAAGGAGCCACTACAGGCCTCGAAGAATCTTTCCAGCGGGGTGGGGTTATCCACCTTCACCAGTCCCAATCCCACCCTTCGATAACACGTCGTGGGCCGTGTAAGGCACGAGAGGATATTCGCGCCAGTATCGACCCTACAGACCTTGAGGATAAGGTCCCCACGATGCAGGAGGTTAGTAGGGTCCACAACCCCCGGATCCGAATAGATGAGAGGGGAAGTTATGATCGTGGTTTCGAGGTGGGGAAATAGCGCTAGGAAATTGAGGGTGGCCAAATAATCTCCCGCCGGCCGGATGTAGATTGATCGTACGGTCGAGGGGAGGTGGCCGAGGGACTCCAAAAGGTCCTTCGCTTTGTGATTGCGAGGGTCCAATGGGCAGATTTTGAGTTGTTCCACTTGGGTGAACGAATAAAGGTGAGCTGGGTGCTCCCGCAGGGGAGTGGACAGACACCACAATCCGTCTGACCACGTGTCAAAGTCCAGCAGGCGCACATATCTGGACAATTCGTCCTCCCCTGGGGGTATCGCGAGGCACCAATCGTCGATTTTCGTTTCGGAATCGATGTGGATTGACGCGAAGAGGTAGCGGCGACACTCTTCCGTTAATCTTTTGGCGACTACCGAGAGAGATTGTAAGGCACGCTCGTCCGAATGGAGGTGAGCGATGACGTCGTTAACCGTCTCCTGGGGCAGCGTGAGGAGCATGTTGGAGGTGGGTGGGATGAGTTCGGTTACGCCCGACTTTCGATGGTGGCGTGCCAACGGGTGTGATTGACACCGCTCCTGTGGGAGTCATGACGGACACCACTTGAGTTTGCACTTTCGTCGGGCCCATGTATAGAATTATCATCGGAGCCCTCTTATAGTTGCGAGCAAACTGGGTGTATTAACCATTAAGGGCAAATCGAGAGCGCACAAGGGTGAACGGCGAATAGGCAATCAGAAGACCCAATCCTACGCTTCTCGTCCCAGTGACCCGTGTGGACGTGTAAGGGTGGAGGGGGGAGTGAAGAGTGGAATGGGGATGGATGAAGAATGATGTTGGATCCAGTGGCCAAGGTCTACCGAATCGACCAGATTTCCCACCCGGCCTCGACGTTCGTTTGCGGGCGACCAAAGTCAACATGATGGTTCCGTACAACTCGCTCTTACGCGCGGGGGACGGTGCCCCGACCTTTACACTGGCTAGGGGGTGAGTTCAGATTCTATTCAAGGAGGGATTCCATTTATCCCTAGTGGCCCTAGCTGTGTGTAGATGCGAAACCAGCAGGATCTGTCGAACGGACGGCGCGATCATGACAATAAAACGGTGAGTTACGCCAGTGACGGTGGTGTGAATGAAGAACGTCACAAGAACAAGCGGACGCCAAGGGGAATGGAAAATAGTTCACGGACCCCGTTTAAGAAGAGGTGCTGCCAGTAACTACCTGACAGAGTACGGTTGCAACAACGTTGTGATGGAATGTATGGGGGGGGGGGTAACTACATAACTCGTTGATGCCACCCACGGATCAGAGGAGGGCCCAGCTAGAACATGATGGCATTGAGATCTCCTGGGAGTTCGAGCTGCAGGGTCGCAAAATAGTAGAACAATTTCGCACAACCTTTTGCCATCCTCCACTCGGCGGGTAGCCATAACCGGTGTTTCCCTTGAGGATCCTTCACCCACCCCTCCTGAAAAGCTGTCCGTGGAGTCGACCGGTTGCCTTCAGAGGGGTCACCAAACTGGCTCAATTCGTGGCAATGGAGATAGTGTCGATCTCGGGACGTGACCTCGAGGCTGTACCAAAGGCCCAGAGGTTGCGAGAGGTCTGGGATGTGTTTGAACCCCTCCCCAGTTCCTGGGTGGTAGATGTGGATGAGGATTCCATCAAGCATGATGGAGCCGGCTTGAGCTAAAATGGGTGGGTCAAAACCCCACTGTGGTGAGGTAAAACTCCGCTCTGGTGATATGGTCCAAATGCTGTCACCAGGGCCTGCCCTTCTGTCATCAAAAACACCGTCCACTGTTCCCCCTTCTGTGATCCGCCAAGCAACAATTGTATTTGAACCTGCCACCAAGAGCACATTGCCAGTGAGGGCTGATCCCAGTATTGTTGTACCTGTGTCAATGAACTGGAGAGGGGTTTGTGAAATGTGGTTGGTGATAGTGATGGTTCTCTCCCAGGGGTGGGCAGTTATAATGTAAGTGGCATGGGGGGGGATGAGGATGTATGGTTCACTGTTGGCAATGTGAGGAGAGTGATCACCAAGATGCCATACTTGGAGAATACCCCCCAAATGGCCCAAGATTGACAAAGAAGTTGGTGAGAATTGGGGGCGGACATTATCATGGAACCAGCCCTGATCATGGAACTCCCTCCATGGGGCATAACCAGGATTAGGGTCATGAGTGTATTTCCAGACATGGAAACCATCATAACAGGACGCTGCAAACAGCTTTCCATCAGAAGAGAAACAGTGGAAGAAGGAGTGCCCATTTTTATTTAACAAGTATTCCACTGGGTTCTGAGCATCCAAAACAAGAAGTCGACCACCATCTTCATTCACTGAGATGGAAACATGGTGGGAAATAGGAGAGAAGGACTTGACATCCAACAATGCCCACCGTTTCATTGGGATAGGGAATGACCTGACCTGGGTCAGGGTGGGCCCAATCTCAAAGATGTCAATGCTGTGGACCCTGAAACTGCTGTCCCAGGACCCCCTCATGACCCGAAAGGATTTGTTGTGGGCCCAAAGATAGGGGTTGTCCCTTGAACTGAGTGCAATTTGGGACAGCATTCTACCTGAGGAAACATCATATGTAACCACAGTCCAGGCATAAACCCCCCCCCTAAAAACAACACAAATTGTCCTTCCATCCAATGACCACACCAATGAGCTTGAGTTATCAAAGGTGTTGTTACATCCAACCTCTCTAACAATTCCACCTGTCTGTATATCCCAGATTATAATGCAGGTATCAGAGGCACAGCAGAGGGAATGCCCATCTGATGAATAGGCAAGTGGGCCTGTAGATTGAGGTGTGCATTTAGTAGATTGAAGGCTGGAGAGCAGTTCAGAGGTGAGTGGATCCCGGACCTCCACAACTTTGTGGTTCCGTGCAGCAATGAACCGACTGCATGGTGACCAAGCACAGGAACTGTAGAGGTGATCCTTGTTGGTGATGGCAACACTCTGGCTCCATGAACTTGGGGTCCCAATTTCTAGCCTTGGTGAGGAGGTGATGCGTTGATGGTGATAAAGCCTTCGGACAATTGATGATGGAGGGGATAACTCCAGTGCAGAATGGTAGATGTGGGTGGCAGAGACACTGGTGACCTCGAAAAACTTTGTCACAAAATGAAAGAAATCCTGGGCAGTGTCAAGAAGCCCCCTGTGGCCATCAACCTGTTTTGTGGTATGTGAGTTTCAGGCAGTCTCACAAGTAAGGCCAAAACAAACCTCTAACCAGGGGATCAGCTTTTCCAATGCAATAACAGCTCCTCTTACAGCCCCAAGGGCACTGACAACTTCCAACCAGGCCAGGAATTTCTCTTCCAGGAAAATGCGCAGATCGGTAATGAGACCAGTAACATCTCCTGTAGTCCTGGTGAGGTGGCTATGCCAGGATCGGCAGGCATACTCTAGTGCAACACTGATGTGATCCTTAACTCTTGTTTGTAGGTCCTCAACCTCTGAATTCAACACATAGTTAGGCAGGGATAGAAGGTTCTGTTCCAACCCATTGTTCATCAGTCTCAGGCAGTTCCTGGCAAGCTCAAGGTGTGAATCTCCAGGAGAAATGTGAAACCTTGTGTCAAGGCAGCGGGAAGGATCAGTGATGAAGTCAGGGAATGACTTGTGGAATGGTTTGACAGGTTGGTTGGGATCTTCATCGAGAGTGAACAGTGACTGAACCAATGTCAGGAAGAGTATGACCTGCTCAGGGTCCAGCCCAATAAGTTCGGTCATTGCGGATGGCGGAAGGGGGTTTACAAGTAGAATGATGGCACCAATGGTGGACCGAACCTTGGAATATACCTTGGGATCCTCATTGCTAAATGCCATCTGGAGGATTGACGAGTATAAAGAGTCAAGGGTTGTCTTGGAATTGAACCATGTCTTTCCCTCTGGGACCGTGCAGTCCGGAAGGCTTATGATTCTATCCAGTTGTTGTTTGGGGGGGTGGGTCTTGCTGTCCAGAAACTTGATAGTAGCGACAGCGTAAACAAAGAGCCCAGCCGCTCTTCGACCCAGTAGGTTAACGTGTTCATCAGTTGGCCACCCTTTGATGTGACGCCGTTGCGCGAGTTCGGAGAGTTCATGCTTCAGGAAGAGTTGAATGTCGTTGTTGATCAGACTAGGGTGAACATCGTGCAGGACGAAGACGTCGGTCAACGGTCGGAGAAGTTCGAGGCGGAAACCGGATCTGATCCGAGGTTCTGGTCTCCCGGTGATGAAGAACTTGACCTTTGGAACCTCTTCGACCAATCGTCCCATGACTGAAAGGATGGCGGATTGCGGCTCGTCATCCGTGCACTCGTCTAGGGCGTCAATAATGATGACCGTCGACACACCCGCTGATCTGAGGGGTTCAACTATCAACTTCTCCATCTGGCTGTAGAGTGATTCGTGCACCACATCCGGATCCGACTGGAGAAGTGGAACAAGAATAGACCGGAATTCGCGGTACTTGTGTGCCAGTTGGAAGGCGAGGGATGGGAAGATGAACTGGAGGTCACTCCGGTCCTCGAAATCGCGCGAACAGAAGAATGACCCTCCCAGTAGCCCGTCGGCAAAGACCCGCTCGCTGACTGTCTGGGCGATCGTGGACTTGCCAGTCCCTGCCAGCCCGTTCAGCCAGAAGACGGGAGACTTGTTGGGGTCCTTAGTCCACGATTCGATTTCACTTAGGACACTCTCTCGTGTCCCTCTGAAGCACCCGCGGCGGTTGCCGTGGCGGTACTCCGCTCCCTTTGCACGACGGCACTGGTTCAGTGTCGATAGCTCGGCTGTAAGATGTGTGGGTGAGCGAATGTCAAGTAGAAACATGGTGAATCTGACCCGTGCTCTAGATGCCCAATCTACCGTCAGCCAGGTTTCTAAGATACAAGTCCTATGACGTACCATCAATCTACAGTTCTGATTGTATACTGCCCGTTGTTGCGCTATCTGTCCAAATGCCTCAGTTTCAGCGGCCCTACGCCGGCTCTTCTAAAGCATTACTCACCTGGTACTCAAGAACAGCATCTCGGATATCTTCCGCCAGTCCAGAGACAGCCAGCACATCTGCTTCTAGTTGTACGTATCCCTCGGTTACAGTGCGTTCGTAGAGGGCTTTCGCCTTGTCCCTGATAGGGCCAAGGTTGCTGGGGAGAATTAACGTTGCCGTTGATGGGGGTTGATTCACATTGCTTACTCGAACAACTTTTCCCACCGCTCGTGCTGGAGCTCTTGCCAGTGGGCACCCATGAGCCCATCCAAGCGTGCCATAACAGATTCCAGCCTGTCCTTCACCAGTGAGGGTCTCTATCCGATGGTGAGCGTGTGCTGTGACGGTCAGAATACAGTGGATTACCTCCCGAAGCTTCAAGAGCGTATCGAACGACGACTTGAGAAACGGATCGGTCAGCATCGATTGCAGAGACAATCGGGAACACATTACTGCGAGATGAGTGATTTGATGATATATCGCTTGCTGTTGCGATATCTACTCCCCTGTCAGCGATGCTCGACGCAGGGTGCAATAGTCACCCACCTGATAACAGACGATTGCCTCCCGAAGCCGCTCGATGAGCCTTGCCACCACTTTGGAATCCTCCCCCTTGTCCGCGAACCGAGCAATGGTGCCCTTTGCCAACAGTTTCTGGGACAGCTCTTCAATCTTTCCAAACGTGCTACAACGAACGTTGGGGGCGGTTGACGTTGTCATCAATCAGTGCGCGTACCTGGCCAACCCACTTCGCCGTTTCGTCTCCTCAGGGTCACCATCTACCGTTGACGTTGTGATACTTTGTTTGAGCCTAATCAACTGGGGTTCAAGATCTTTGATCTTCTCCTTGACGTCTTCGGAATGCTGCGAGCATTCGCGTTAGATGTGTGAAACAGCCAGTCGCTCGACTAATACCTCGTAATGCTTGATGAGCGCGCTCACGCCGCCTAGGACGGATTTGAGGGGAGGGAACCAATCGGAGGATTCTTTCGCCACATCTAGGAGGACCTTGACGCAATCCGTGGTCCTGTTCCTCTTCGCTGTAGATAGGTCAGGAACCGAACATTCAAAGGGCGCGATACACACGCACATGAACTAGGGTCTGGGTAGTCATCGTGGGCTCCAGTGTTCGTCGCACGTCGCTTTCGAACCATGGCTTTCATGTTTCTGGAAGCGTCGGTGGTGGTGTTTGGGAGAGGTAGACTGGTACAACAGCCATGAGGCAAAGGACAGCCACGACCCCAAAGCGGAATTTGGCGCCGATTCGCGCATCGCCTCATTAGGACCTGCGAGTGAATTGAATGTTGTGGCGTTGGAGCTGAGAAGGATTGAGCCATGCGATGAAGGGCGCCGGCGTAGGATACCGACTCGAGCGGCGAACTACCGGCGACGGGGCCGAAATTCGAGGACGTGAACCCAAACCCACTCCTGGCAGCTGTCGCGGATTCCTCTGAGTCGACTTGCCGTGGCCAGCGACGCAATGTGCCCAATCGCTTGGCGCCAGCTGACCACCGTTCTGCGCTACAACTCGTTCTTTCACGAAGGGGGAACCTTCAATGCACCAGAGGGTGGGTTCGAATTCGGCTCAAAACTTAGGGATTCTATTTATCCCTAGCTGTTGTTGGCGCGAAAAAAACAAAAACAAAGAGTCCGTCGAATGAACAGCGCAATTGCAGTAGAACGATGGGGTATCACACGGACGGTGGTGAAAATGAAGGAATGAGGAGGTACAAAATCGTGTGAAAAGAGATGTGGTCAGGGACTTATAGTGCCTTGACATCTGCCCCAAAGGGTCGGCCGCCCAGGCGCCAATTCCCGGTTCCGGCGACGATGCACCAGCGTGATGGGTGGAGACAACCTGTACATAGGTTGGAATCCAACCTCAAGCGCAGATTCCCGGCCCCGATTGTGGGGGAAGAGGTGATTAGACTTTGCCCGTACTTCTTCCAAGCCACTCCTCCTAGAAACCATATTCCTCTCAACATTTTCTCACCGGGTCACAATCGTAAGGTAGGATGGTCAATTCAATAACGTACTACATAATCTACTGTGGCCACTTGAGCCCTTAATCTCGCCGGGCCGCCTTCCCGTGAATAAAACCGACCCAAGCCCACCCCATGGTCGCCCGGCCGTGTGAGAGCGGACACTGGATCTAGTTGATACCAACCAACCGCGGCCCGAGGTCGGGGAAGCGGAAGAAGGGAGGATCGACCGTTGGCCAAAATAAACCCCGGAGTTGCTGCCTGCCTTAGCCATTTGGCGGTGGGGTAGCAGTGCGCGGGACTAGGTGACGACCTGGCGCTCTCCCCACCAATGGTAGGTGGCCACCATACTGTGATAGCACAAGGATTTACCGTAACACTCCGGCCGCCCGGGGAATGGAGAATCAGCGGTAAGGGGTTTAGGGCTGCGGTCGCTCATCGATTCCAGCGACGGCGCGAAAGTCGTGCCAGCTCCCAGGGTAGCTGGCTCTGACGTTGTTTGTTTGCCCAGGTTAACGGTGTGAATAGTCAATGGAGTGACTGCACGAGCGCACCTCGAGAGCTAAATACAATAAAACGGCCAGTGAAATGTGTAACCAGCCGCCGCAGGTCGCATTCTTGATCTGCACTTCCGTCAAGACCTAACATCGTACGTTGAGGCCATCAACCGAGCTAAAAATCTAGGGAAGTAATGAGTATCTGTCTCAACTCCGGAATCCATCCCTGGGGCCAATAAATTCGGGGCGAACCGGTAAGTCTTAGGGCCACAACGAGGAGAGGCGGTGCGAACATCCGCCGAAGGCTGCCAATCCGGCGCAGCAACGAAACGAGCCAATGGAGGACGAGGCCAAAACCTGGGATCACGCGCATCGAGTGAGCGAGTAGCGCAGCAGGGCTTCTTTACCGGGGAAACACCCGAGCTGCGGAGCGGTGTCAGATGGCCGACATCGATGCTATTGTCATGGGGGTTGAGAAGGGAGTTCAGTGTGGTTCAGGTAACCATGTTGGGCGCGACATCGCTACATCGACCGATGGTGACCATCATTGGAGACGCGAACGAAGTGACAGAAGCAACTGATCGTCTTCTTCTGTGTCGCTCTCGCCGGCGGTCACGAGTCGAAGGTTGGAGGGACCGGAGCCCATCCCTTGGTGTAGACGGATCCGACGGACTTGAGCCAAAATAACTGAAAACGGATTCTGTGATCCGAACGTGGAATCATGATCGCATAGAGCCTGTTGTATCTGGAACACCAGAAATTGGAGCCAGGACCTTGATGATAATCGATCTTCGATGGGAGGGAAAGTTCGTCTGAAATTTAGGAGCAAGGCTGATGGCGCTGCACACTGAAAACGAGTAAGCAACCATAGCTGCTTGGTAGTAGTGGAAGTCGAGAACACCAAAGGTGGAGGTACCGCCGAGCAAAAAAAAAAAGGGCTTACATGCGTCCAACCAGGCCCTTGTTTGGGGCCAACTGTTCGTTGAACGTCGAAACATACCTTTGGCCGGGATTGGAATCCCACTGCACCACTCGGCACAAAGTAGGACAGCCGCATTGTGTTTGCAGGGACAAGTAATTATGGGGGGCATCGGCCGTGCGGGGTGGTCAGGATCCGCGGCCGGCGGGAACCCGACCGGACTTTGGACTTCACCGGAAATGCGCTGCGCCGGGCGGCCCCCTGTGGTCCTAGATACAGGCCATTGGGCGTACGAGCGTCCCCAGCCCAAGATAGATCGGCCCAAGCTGTCCGTTTTCCAAACAACCGGGCGAGGTCGCAATTGTGGGTGTGCCAGAATTCGCTCCTTAACACTGCAGGGTTGGGCGCGCAACTGTCAGCTGATAGCCCGTATCTCCGTTGCGCGCTATGAGGTATTTATACACTCACAGCTCCGCCTTCAAGCCCCCCCAATCCGGTCAACCAAGGGTCCGGGGAGGTACTCCACGTTGCTGTACCACACAACCTAGTAGTGACGACATTCTCCTGTCATACCTTCAGAGAACATCCGACCGGTGACGCTGAACCCTGGCCGCAGCATTGCGTACACAGGCCCTAGCGAAGGGTTCCTCTCTTCTCGAACCTCGGTCAGCACTGGCATGGCCGAATTAACTGGAGTTCCCACCCGCCTTGTCGTCACAATCAAAACCCAAACGTGAGGGTGTCCGATCAAAGTTTGACTCGCTAAATTTAGAAGCATCCCTCACCTTCCTGGACCCCCCATTCAAAACGGCACCCGTTCCGGTTCTTATGGGCGGCCACGATCTATGCTATTTGTGGAACCTGGGGTAGTTATAAGCAGACGTGCAGGGTCTTCGTGGAACCAACGTTCACCCCAAACATCTTCGTCGTACCTCCATCGCCTTCGCTCGCTGCGATAAGATGGCCCCCCCAACAAACATCAACTACGCCAAGGCTTCCGGTATCGACTCTGTCGCAGCGGCGGGAGTTTTTGCGGCTTTATATGCCATCCTGCTGCCGTACTACATCTGGAGAGCCACTCAAAACCCGACATACGTTCTCATCATCCTCTCGCTCTTCTGCGCAAGTGAGCTGTTGACGTTCCCTTCATTGGAGAGGGCAGAAGACTGACCGTTTGTTTCTAGTCCGAGTGACCGCGTTTGTGATGCGCGCGGTTCTCGCAGGCTCGGATTCTGCGGGATCAAATTTGAACCTGGTGATTGGAGAAACGATCGTTTACAGCGTTGGATTCTTCGGTTTGTTGTACTCTGCGTATACCCTCGTCCTCGACCGGTAAGCCACACTTCTCCTGGATCGTTTTGACGAACGAGCTCAAACCGTGGCTGTTGTCTTGTAGGGAGGTCCTGAGCGGAAAAACCGTGAAGTACCCACTTTCCAGGATCATATCCAGCAGGCGTCTCATCCGCCTCGCCCTTGTGGCGGCCGTCGCCATCGGGATCACCGGATCCACGTTCATCTCCAGTACGAAGTCGTCGGACATAGACCTTTCCAAGACCCTCCGGAAGGTCAGCGTGATCATCTTCCTCATCGTAACCGCCCTACTGGTGATCCACACCGCTTTCCTTGTACGCCAGGAACACGCCGATCGCGGTAAGCCATCCCCTCTCCTCCCTCGAAATCCACAGATTCGATGACTAACTCCACACCCGTATAGGGCTCGGTTCGGTGCAGGGAGCGTCCATTGGCGAGAAGTCCGGAGCCTGGGTTCTCTGCTTGCTGGTCACTCTCTTACTCATCCGCGAGGTCTACCTCACCGCCACGATTGGCAGCATCTCGCGTCAGAAGGAGGCGTCATGGTACCCACTCGCAGCTCTACCAGAACTCCTCGCCGTTGGTTTGTTCGCAGTTCCCGGTCTCGTACCCCAGAAGAGAGATTTGGTCGCCCGTGCTCACGAACGTGAGAAGGACACCGAGACGACTGAGATGGTTTAATATCGAGGATGGGTCTGGGACTCCGTGGGTGGGACGTTGGGGCTTGTGGGTTGTCTGCATACCGTTGACCGTTGTACTTAATATTATATTCCCCTTTCCTACCTTATTATTGTAACGACTCGCGGACGAATTTCGAAATGTTGACACGAACGCCTGATAGAATGCTCGGGATATCACAAACGAAACTCGAACAGATGTGCAGCTGATTAGGGAGCCTGCCGGACGGACATTGGGATTCACGGCCCATAAGTTCAACTTTATAGAAGAGAGGAAGGTTACGCAAAATGAATACCGGACGTGGTATGCACGCAAGCGTGCATATCACGTCCGGTATTAGTACTCCGCTATGTAACCACGATATGAACGAAGAATCGATTTGTCTTCCAACGGCCGGTTTCGTGGCGCCTATCTGTACGGTCAATTCAACTCCACCCTGTAGGAACAACAATGCACCGTGGGCGATGCTGGTCCCGGCACCACACCGCTCGGACATGAAGGTTCTACCAATAACCTAGGCAAATTAATCCCATTAGGAGAAGGGGACGTGGCGCAACTAATGAAAATAACAGACGGAGATGCGAGATATACAACAATTGGTGGGGTAGGAAGCGAAAGAACAAGTGTAGCGATCGACATGGTCACTAAGGGATAGCTGCTTTCACCGCTTCTCAGTGACCCAGAAGTGTAGCGCCAGGTAGCTGGCGGTGGTGAAGACCGCGATGAATATTCCCAAAGATCCTATATCCGGCCACCAGAACGCTTGCGCCCTGAATCCGAACATGGACAAGATTGTGGCAGCAGGGACATCGAGTTCAACCCCGAACTAAAACAGACCCGTCAACACCTCGTTTCGATATCGAGAAACTGAGTCACCGACCTTCGTTTCCTTCAACTGAAGATACTTCAGCTCGTTCACCGCGAGAGCCTCATAGGCGGCGTGGAAGAACGAAGTGGTAAGTAGCCACTGCAACGACTTTCCGAGGGTGTCCTTATTGATCAACAATCCAGTAAACAGCAAGCTAGGGAAGGGTACCGAGTGTCAGCGACAATCTCAAGAAATAGGACGAAGGCAGCAACGTGCTTACTTGTGTAGCATCAGCAAGGTTCCGGCCAAACTGGCGACCGACGTGCTCTCAAAGATGATGGAAACAAAGAGAACAGCGGTGGCGGTGGCGAGGTTGAACAAAACTAAGGTCAACATAAACTTCCAGTACACCGCGACCTCGGGCACGAGACCGATCAACCCGTACACGATGCCACCGAACAGCAGAGGCGGAACGACTCGAAGGGGGAGGATGTCGAAGAGGAGCTTAGACGAGAAGTAGGTGAAGGAAGAGTAGTATCCATTTGACCTAAAGGGTTGGGAGTCTTAGAAACCAAAAGTCGTCCTGGAACTCTTTTTCTTACCTTTCCCGCATGAACAACACCCGTTCATTCGCGAATAACCCGAGAGTGGTCAAGGAAGAAAACCCAAACAGAGCGAGGATAAAGAAGAAAACGCCTGTTCCGGACAGATCAGAGGAGACGTCCACCGAATGGGCCAACGATACTCACCAAGGCGATTCTGGAAGCCACCGATCGTGTTGGGGACATTATGGTAAAACAGCCCGCAGAGCACTAAGAGAGCTATCAGCTCCAATCCCATCCCACGACAGTCACGGGTGAGGAAAGCACGTACGCGCAAGAGCAATCGATGAAATGTAGTGGGCCGCCAAAAGGGCAGGGTCTCTGTATAGGTTCTTGAATGCCCTTCCACTCAGGATCCTAAACTGCGTCCCCCAGCTCGCGCGCTTCCTACCCCTCAAAATCGAGCTCTCAACCACGATATCCCTAGTCTCACCGCCCTCCGTCCCGTTACCGTCGACGCCAGTGTGCGCGGAAGCTCGCACTTCCTCAATCTCGTTCTTGATTTCCCCAGCGATATCGCTGTTCGCGTAGGCTTCAACCAGAGCCGCCAATTGCTGTGCCAGAGGTGGAGTATCCGTCTTGTGGGAACTGAGAGAAACAGCGTCCATGAGTTGGGAGGTCTTGAGTTTTATAAAACCCGTTGCGATGTCCAGAGAACCGGCAGCAGTGGAGGAGTGGCCACTGGGAGTTCGGATGGAAAGTTGGTGACCTAGCCCGTTCTCTTCATCCCGGAAGTTGGTATCAACAATTGAGGGAGAGGATCGCCCGGCACCAGGGGAATCTGGCTCAGAGGCGTTTCCGACGGCCTCGGGGGGTGGGGCAGCCTTCATCGTGACATCGACTGAGCAGGACGTAAGACTGTTAGTGCTTGATCTGGAGGTAAATTTCACGAGAACGTACTCAAGTAATCAGCGATATTGAAGCCAGGTGGGCAAGGCTGGCCAATCCGCTCAAGGTAGTCGTGGCACTTCGAGAATTCGCCGGAGTATACGATCTTTCCGTGCGCGAGTAACACGAGATGATCGAACATCGCGACGATGTTGCTCCGAGGCTGGTGGATAGTGAACACAACAGTGCGGTTGTAATCACGGGCGAGGGAAGCGAGGGATTCCACGACGTTGTACGCGTTATACGCGTCCAGTCCGCTCGTCGGTTCGTCGAGGAACAAGATCGAGGGGCTCGTGACGAGCTCGCAAGCGATAGAAACACGACGCTTCTCACCACCGGAGATGGAACGATGACCTGTCGGAGAGAATTAACACCAGGAATTATTACCCACAGTACCAACCCACCCGAAGAACCAATCGTCATATCCTTGATCCCCAGAATTCCCAGTTCCTGCATGGTTTCCAACGTCCTAAACCTCTTCGCCTCTAGGCTCATCTCCCTCGGAAGCCTCAACAACGCCGAATACAAAACCGTCTCGTAGGCGGTGAGTGTGGGCATAAGTGTGTCCTCCTGGTCAACATACCCCACAACCTTCCTGAACTCGCTGTCCGAGACTTCGCGTCCGTTGACGAGAGTCGTGCCGGTGACGGTACCTCTCTTATCCTTCCTTGCGAGGATATCCAAGAAGGTCGATTTTCCAGCACCTGATGCACCCATGATGGCCATGACCTGGCCAGGTTTGACGCACCCAGATATACCGTCAAGGATTTTACGGTTACCAAGAGTGTAGGATATATCCGAGAAGTGGAGGGATGCGGGAACGTGGTCCGTCATGAGCTTTGCGGCCTCACTTTGCGGCAGTTTGATACCACCCAAGTCGCCTGAACGCGCTCGGCCGGCATACCAAAACACTGTATTATCGGTTATAAGCTTGGACCGGGCGTTAGCTAGCATCACACATACCGGCAGTGCTGAGAGCAACCACGAGACCAGCCCCAGCGATGCTGAGAGCAATCCAGCGCGCGTTATCTGGCTTGGGCGGGCTGACATAACCAGGGACCTGGGAATAGTGTAGACACTCTCCGCCTTCGCAAGTGAGAGTAATATAACCATCACCGAAGATGTCGTTAATGAGTTGATTCATCGCAGGTTCTTCGAACCGACATCCACCACCAGTCCTACAGCTGAAAGTGGCGGGACCCTTAATTTCCTCGGTCAAGAAGTCGCCGATATCTGTGCGCAGTCAGGAAGATGTCGGTAGTTGAGGGTACAGCGTAGAAACCCACCGACGCTACCGTCTTCGCCACAAATAAATCGTCCAGGAACGCAACTGCACTTAATTTTGTCGCAGGTATACAGGGTCGTGTTGTAGTCGTAGCCAATCTTCCGAGTGGATTCACACGTATCAAGAGCGCAGTAAAATGACTCGACTTGAGCCGTCCAGAACTGGAAGTCGCATGTAGCGTTTCCACTGTCACAAGAAAAGGTGACTTGAGGAGGTCGGCCAGGAAGCATATCCAAGATCTTTCGGTCTACAGGAATTGGTTGGGGTGTGAGAGATGGGATGCGGTGGGGTGAGCATACTGGTAACATTGCAGAACTGGTGGTTGTTGAACACCGTTTCGCCTCCTTTGTAACAAAGCATTCCCCCCAAATCGTCCTCATCCCCGTCCTCAGAGACTGTTGTGTCGGGCGTTCCCCGCAACGGGAAGGCTTTACAGGACCCGTCGGATTGGCAGACTGGGGAAGCGCGTCAAATTATGCAAAGGCCGTGGAGTAAGACAATAGCTGCATACCGTTGCAGTTGATACCTCCCCACCCCTCCTTACATTCACACTGCTTGCCATCTTCCCTCAACCTTCGTTTATCACCATCGGCGAGTGAGTCACACTCTGATATAAGTCAGGATACCACAAGACGCAACAATGAAGGATGTCATACGAGGCACCAAGCAATCGATCCCGCCCCATCCAGGAGGACACTTGCACTGCCCATCGTAGGGGTCACACTCTCCGTACTGGCCACACTTGAATCTGGGTAAACGGCAGTTGAAACATGGTGGGCATTTGTCTGTTACGAGGACCTTCTGGGTTAGAACTCCAGTCTTCGGTCGCAGGATGACGTCCGGATTGCTCATACCTTTCGGTGGCACCAATGCATTGAACCCCTAAGTAATCGTCAGCCACGCGCAGGTAGATTGGTGCAAGTCCGGAGCGGAAACTCACGGTGAAGTCGGAGCTTGAGGGATCCTGGGCAAAGTTACGCCATTGGGTGGTGTTCCTTGAAGCCAAAGCGAGTGGTGGTTCTAACAATACAACGAGCGCGAAGAGGACAACGGGTATTGAGAGTCGTTTAAACGACATGGTCGTCGAGGAATAAGAGTTGACCGAGTTCGACTGGGATGGCGAGCTCGGTCCAGAGGGAGGAGGAGGTGGAGGAGGAGGAGGGGTGGCTGTCTTCGGAGTGATCGCGACCGCAGCCGCTACGTTCGGCTGGCAGAGCCTCCTCCACAAAGTCACTGTCGGGCATGAGCTTCGTACTTGACTTGGCCCTGCTCGCGACGGCGTGGTGTCACGTATTCCTGGCGCCATATACCAAGGTCGAGGAGAGCTTCAATTTGCACGCTGTTCATGATGTCCTAATGTATGGCATTGGCCCAGACGCCGTTCAAAACGTGAGTAGCGATTCCGATTTGTAGGCCATCTTCCTTTCTGAGATTTGTTGTTATCGAGTATGACCACAAGATATTTCCTGGAGCAGTCCCGAGAACGTTTATTGGGAGTGTTTTACTCGCTTGGGTGTCCACGCCTGCGATCAAGATCGCTGCTGCTTTGGGGCTCATCGACTCAAAACCCGACCTCCAAGTCATAGGCTAGTACTATGTGATATCCTGCTCTTTCTTGAGCATCTGAGTGAACCTGTACCTTGCAGTTCGACTGGTGCTCGCGACCGTCAATGCATTTGGCCTTATTCTCGTCCGCCGAGCTGTGTCACGTTGGTTGGGTAGGCCAGCAGGATTCCTGTGGAGCCTGCTCACCTGCACGCAATCCCACCTACCGTTCTGGATGGGCAGGACACTGCCAAACATGTTTGCGTTGTTCCCTGGTGTGTGGGTCTGCCCTTCGTGAACTGCAGCGTCCTGACTCAACTACTCACAACAGTCAACATTGCCCTTTCTTTCTTGATACCTGCCTCGCCGCGCGCGTCTCTGGCGCAACCGAAGCTACTCTCTGCAATCTCTCTACTCGTGTTTACTAGTGTTGTCTTCCGTTCCGAAGTTGCTCTCCTGTTAGTCCCAATCGCCGTACATGCGATCCAGGTAGTCCCGTTCGCTCTGGTGGTCAAGAGAGGCCTCATCACTGCCGCAGTCTCAATAGGTGAGGATGGACACCGTTCTTATATGTTAGCGGTTGATCAACGGAAAATGAAGGGCTTACGGTCCTGGTGGATTCGTATTTCTGGGGTCAATACCCTGTATGGCCGGAACTGTACGGGGTCTACTTTAATGTATACCAAGGCAAAAGTTCCGAGTGGGGTGTAAGCTGTTCTTCTCTTCTAACGTTGGTTCCTCTGATGTAGTTATACAGATTTCCCCGTTCCATACGTACTTTGTGGCACATATCCCCAAATTACTTCTTTCATCGACTTTCCTCGTTATTCTGGGTTTCCTTGTTGACAGTCGCCTGAACGCCCTAGTATCTCAGGCTCTTTCGTTTGTGATTTGCCTCAGCTTCCTTGGCCATAAAGAGTGGAGGTTTATCATATACGTGGTCCCGTGGTTGAACGTCGTTGCCGCCAGGGGTGCCCGTGCACTGTCAGTCTCCCCTTCGTTCTCCCTAGTGACCTCTGATGTACTGTTTTGTGTACAGCGTCTCACGGCCCAAGGGAACGCTATTTGGGAGACTCTGTTTCGTGGCGTTTGTTGGGATGGTATTTGCGAATCTGGTATACACTCTGGTATACACTTACGGTTCCATGGAAAATTACCCGGGAGGCGCTTCTATCGTCAGATTCAACAGTTACTACAAAAACGCCGACAACGGTATGCCCTCCCATTCTTCAACTTAGGTCGCTCACTGAGCGTCCTTTAGTGCACGTTCATGTATCGAACTTGGCAGCACAAACGGGCGCCAGTCTATTCCTTCAGACGCACTCCGCTCCATATTACCCTTCCCTCCCCACCCCGCTTTCTGGGCTGGATTGGACGTACAATAAGACCGAGGGCCTCGTGGCCTACTCCCCATCCCAGTTCACGCACCTTGTCGCGGAGGCATCGGGACCCGTTCCTCGGGGATGGAAGAAAGTAGAATGTGTCAAAGGGTTCGACAGATGGTCTCTGAATACTGGTGTTCTCTTGGGTCCTGGGAGGAACGTGGACACGGTTGGTTGGGGGTCTTTGTTGGGGGTTTCTCGGCAGATCCTGACTAGAAAGATGAGGGATCAACTTTGCATCCTCGAAAGGTCTTAGGGTCATTTTTCCACTCTACGTAGACACAATACATCTCCGACTCTCGTCCGCCCCCGCAGGGAGATATAACGATCGGTTTCGTTCCCAAGGCACGAGGATCAAGTTCGTCGGTCAAACGACCTTTCCCGCATCCTACCGCCCGCGTCCGACAATCCCAGACCTTCCTCCCTACCTACCTCGTGCTAGCCTCACCTCGTTGCGACTACTGCCATGTCTGAGAGTCGTATAGTCGTCAACGGAAATGAGTTTCTCCCAGAAGATATGTCCACCATTTCCCCGAACGTACAACTTGGATCTGTCCACAGAGCGCACCAGTCAGAGGTCACAACGCTCAAGAACCAGGTCCTGAAGTCTCACGGACGACCACCATGTACATCTTTCCCCCCTCTTTCATTCTCACCTCCGAACATCGGCTAAGCATTCTACCCGTCGTTCCGTCCACATCGTCTTCCGCGATCTCTCGGAATCACAGGGTATGGCGAGAACGGGCGGCCAATCGGGGAGGCATTCGTCGTCGGTATCGCTGGTGAGTACGCCCCCCGCAACCTTGAACGGGCGGGGCAACGTGGATCTCGTGCCCTCACACAATCGAATTGAAACTTCCACAGGCGGTTCCGCGAGTGGAAAGGTACAACCACCTCGATGTCCGTGAATACACATACCCAACCATTCACTTCGCCAGACCCACGTCGCACGTCAAATCGTTCAAAACCTGGGGTCTATCCCCACAGTTATCATATTATCCCAAGTCCGTTTCCGTCACCAAGCTTGAGTCCCGCCGCTCATCACTCACATCGTGTTCCCTAACAGGATAGCTTCTACAAGAGACATACTCCGGAAGAACTCGAATTGGCTTTCCAGAGTCTGTATGATTTCGACCATCCTGATTCAGTCGATATGCCGTTATTCGCCGCCGTACGGTCAGCTCTGGTGATGGAATAGGCATGGTCCTGCTGACTGCTTTCCTTCACCAGTGCTTGGCCGACCTCAAAGCGTGGCGACAATCGAATATACCCATCTATTCCTTCACGGAACACCAACGGCTAGATGAGACCAAGTACCTATATGGGGCTTCTATCATCATCAGTGAGTACAAAGTACGCTCTCCCAACCGAACGTGTCTGACGCGTCCCCCAGCGGAGGGAATACTGGCACTTCACAACCAGAAGTTGAGAGATCTGTATGACCTCAAGGTTGACCGCGTCCAATCAGCTCATCCGATCACACACTGAACGCTGCGGTGCAGATATTTGTACAATGCGATTCCGACCTCATGCTTGCGAGACGGATCAAGCGTGACGTTGCCGAGCGCGGCCGAAGCGTCGAGGGTGTCCTCGACCAGTTCGTCGTCTTCCATATGACAAGTGTTCGTTGCTGAAGTCGGTCGATAGGTACCTGCGGTATGTAAAACCGTCGTTCGATAACTTCGTTGGTCCAAGCGCCAAGTACGCCGATATCGTTGGTCGCATCCATTTGCCCCCCCCGCTCGACCTGACGATACACAATCCTTCCGGCTTTAGATTGTGCCTGGGTCCAACAATGCGGTTGCTATCGAACTGATCTCCACCCACATCCGTCGCGAACTTGCGCATCGCGCTCAGGAATTTCGACGCAAGATCACGAGCGAAATCAAGCGGAACCCCTCGACACCCGATCCTTTTCAAACAACGGCGAAACAATTGCCAAACCTCCACATCATCCCACAGACACCGCAGCTTAAGGTACCTCGCTGCGCTGTGCAGCGGCCGATACAATACTGACGTCCAGTAGGGTATCTACACCACCCTGAGGGACAAAACAACCGAACGACAGGAGTTTATCTTTAACGTCGACCGCTTGGCAACGTATCTAATCGAGAAGGCTCTTGAGTTCATCCCCGCCAGCCGAAAAACTGTGACAACCCCTACCGACATTGAATACGACGGCCGATCAATGACCAAGGTAGGAACTTACACTCGTTGCGCCTTTGTCTCCGCTGAGCAGGACATGTCAGGAAGTGTGTGGTATTGCCATCCTACGATCGTAAGTGCTTCGTTCCGTTGTCTGGAATTGCCTCACCGACATCGCACCAGCGGGGGACCCCTCGAGAAAGGCATGCGCCGTGTGCTTCGGGATCCCAGTGTTGGATCTCTCTTGATTCAATCCGACAACAAGAGTGGCGAAGCCATATTACTTCACTCGATGTTACCCATTTCCGTTCGCGAGCGTCATCGTGCGGAGGTAACCTGGGTATTCTTGCTCGACGCTCAGGTTTGTCCACTTTCTACACTCTGCGTAGACCTTTAACTCAGTCGTAATCGCGGTTGCAGATAGCGACGAGTGCCTCTGGGATCATGGCCATCCGCATCCTTCTCGACCATGGTGTGCGGGAGGACCATATCATCTTCGTCACCTTCCTCGCCGCGCCTCGCGGGGTGCACGTCCTCGACCGTCTCTTCCCCAAGGTTAAGATTGTCACTGGCAGTGTTGATCCAACTCTCACGCCTATCTGGGTTCCTGGTAATGGGGACCACGAAGGTCAAAGTGTCCTATGCATCGAGCCAGGGATGGGTCATATCGGTTGGTCCATTCTGTGTTCTATCACTGTGTCACATCTGACCTTAACATCTCAGGTGATCGGTATTATCTCTGATTTGCCCATTTGGTCATGGGAGGATGTTGGGAGTTTAAAGTTGATGTATCTACGCAACGTGTACTCATGCTTCACCCACATATTAGGAATTTTCTTTTTTATTGTGCCACACTGTCATGTCCCAACCTAAACCCCTGTGGGCAACACTTGATGTGTCCCCACTCACCACATGCTACCACAGCCACTTCCTGACATCTTCCATACTGATCCATGAAACCTCCTTGTTCTCTGCCTCACACCTTGTTGCAAGCTATAAGGGGAGTCAGTAGAGTAATTGATGTGCATTTGTAGTCACTTACATCCCCCACTAATGTGCCACGGACATCTGGGAGAGATAGGTACTTTCGACTGCTACAGATCAACATGCTCTGCCGGCATCGGCTGAGCATTACATTCATCCTTCGCTCATTGTCAAGGAAGCCAAGGCCCCTTGACCTGACAAGTGAGATGATGATGTTGTCTGCTTCATTCCCTAATCAAGGCACATTAGAACTAAAGTGGAGCAAGTGTGAGGATTTGAACATACCTTGGAAGGAATCAACATTAAAACACCTATCCTCCCACTCCATCCCCCCATCCTTGAGCATCCGCTCAACCAGACTCCTCTGCCCATCATAGGGAGTAATGACTAATTTGGGGGGTCAGATTTTATTCCACAACTGAGGAATCAATACTTTACTTCTGTACTGTTTTCTATCTGACTTATATTTCTTGCAAATCTCAATGATGGCCCTGGCCTCCTTTCTGTTCTGAAAAAGAAAAGTGTAAGAGAAAAAAAAAATCTAATCATGGAAGTATACTGACAATCCAACTCTTTCCATCCTCTCCTTTCTCTTGGTATGATGATGTAACATCCACAAAGCGGCAACAGACATTTGATCCATTGGCATGGACAGTGCTCAAGGCACTGTCATACATTCTCTCAGACAGGAAGTTTCCAATGAAATGAGGCATCCGATCTGAGAGAAAAAAGCATAAGGGTAGGAAGGGAGATAGGTATGGGGGGGAAGCAAACACTGTGTATCCAGGAACTTTGCTTTTTCTCTCAGGTGGGTTTCAAAGACACTCTTGAGGGTTGGGATCTCCTCATGCCCATGTGGGGCCACTGGTGGCCCAGATCAGATCAAGGTAAGGGTAGATAGAGAGGGTAAAGTACATACATTGCTTGTCATCACCAATGAAGATGATCTTCTGGAGTGTATTGTGGAACCTTGAGAGGGGGATGAGATAATCTCCAACCTCAACCTGACTAGCCTCATCCACAATCAAGGTTTCCACAGGTACAAACTCTGAGAAACCACACTTGACCACCTGGTCACCAGACATCATACTAAGGGTGCAAAGAATAACCCTTACACCTCCAAGGGCCTCCCTTGTCTTTTTCTTATCCCTCTCAAAGTTATCTGAACAGATAACCTGGTTCTTGATCTTGGTGTAGAGGTGGTCATGCCTAGGCCACAGTTAGCTCAAGAATAATAGTGAGGGGTATCCTACTTACCAGTCATTGATAAACTCTCCTGAAACAAGGATTCTGAAGTTCTTGAAACTACAGGAATATAACTTCTCTGCAATATTCTTCACAGCAATGTTGGACTGGGCAATAACCCAGATGGTCTCCCCCTTAGTTGCTTCAATGATGGTGTCCACAATAGCAGCAATAACTGTTGTCTTCCCTGTGTATAATTGTTAGCATAGAGGATAAGGTGGTATATGAAATCCAAACCAGATCCAGGTGGGCCAATGAGGACAGTGACCCTATTCTCATTGTTTAGGAGAAGTGCTGCATTAGCTGCATCCTCCTGGGACTTGTTGAGAGTTCTGTGAAGGAAATCAACTTCAAATGGTTCTTCAGGGCGAGGGTGGATAGAATGTGGCCAGGGGAGGGTGTTGGGGTCTGGATTGTACCAGATAAGACGAAGAAAAGGACTCTGGAAAAGTTCTTTGGGGCTGTGGATGGCTCTGATCAAGAGCCTATAGCGAATACTATCCACAACACCTATCTCCTCCTTTCCAGTTGTGACAATATAGTCAATGTCATCCGAAGTGATTGTTTCCTGGTTGACTAAGGCAATCCTCCCAACCTTGCCTGCCACCATGGTTACCCTTCCTTGGAGGACAGATCCATCATGAAGGTGGATTTCGAGTGTCTGCAAATACATTAGCTACTGTGATGAAAATAGCATTGAAAGCAAACCTTTGCATTTGCCCTGATCCTGTTGGTGTATCTTACAGAGGAGACATGGAGGTTATATCCATCAACCTCTATGAACTTCTCTGTATCATTCCTGATGACAGTGGGCTTGAGAGCATCCATCTGTGCATCATTCTTGAATATGTTGGAGAAGAATCTGATGTGCTGGATGCTGGAGTAAATCACAGGAAGTCAAACATAAGGCAGAATAACACACATCATCAGTGAGTGAGGTTGTGTCAAAAGGGAGGACTGTCTTGATATTGGAGGAGGATGCCTTCTTGTTTGCAACATGGCAGGCAGCCCAGGCTCTCAAAGCAATGTTGAAGAGGTGTTTGTAATCCTCTGGATCACAGATCTCAGAGGAAAACACCTCAATCACATTCTCCTCATTGACAATTGAGGAACCTAAGGCAGAGAGAACACCAGCAGTGGTGTAGGGTTTCTGTTTCCCCTTGGAGATGACATCATACACTTCCTTGGAACGGAGGGAAGGGAGGGCTGCAGGGATGGAGGTGACAAGGCGAGGTGCATTGAAAGCATATTTCTTCAGGCTGGGATTGAGGAGGATGGAATCTGCGAGTGTTGATGGAGTATCCGTGACAGTGACATCTTGGAAGGAGATGATGAGGATCTTCTTTTGGGTGGAAAGCGCGAGTGTGCACAAGTCTCCAGTAGTTGCGTCGTAACCACCCGCGAGACCGATCGCGATATCGGCAGATGATTTGAACCCGTCGATGATCTCGAGATCAAGCTCCCCAATGTCGATTTTGAGGTACGGGAGACGTTTGTACGTTTCTAGGTAAAGATTTGGGTTTATATAAGCCATCGTTGACGAGTGGGGGGTGTGGCGGGTGCTGGCGGGTTGTGAACTGGATGATATCGATGCGGACGAAAAGAGGCTAATCGATAAGGCGTCTCCTTTCCGGTTTAAGTCGGGCGGCCGG
>Ga0307509_10001734_pt1 | contig 36266 bp, 25 predicted proteins | sample 10_EM_MG_FD_202245 | JGI IMG/M metagenome (GOLD analysis project Ga0307509, IMG submission 202245) | Populus trichocarpa ectomycorrhiza microbial communities from riparian zone in the Pacific Northwest, United States - 10_EM | ecosystem: Host-associated > Plants > Roots > Unclassified | place...
AGTCCATTTGCTCAATCATGATAAGGAAAACGCCTTGCTTGAGAAGTTAATTCCGTATATTTATACTATGTAAAGGTCTAAACCGATCTGGTATCCTAACCTTACGGCAGTACTTGAGGTACGCCAGCCCATAACAAAAACAAATAACACCTGCCTATCCCACAGTACATCTGGAAAGTACCACCCGTACAAGTCGTAGCAAGATCGCACCATTACCGCAGGTGAGCTACCCACAGTCGGCAAGGCAATCCCAGTCCGAAGACACAAGGCAGAGACTCGTAGCCAGAGACACAGGAAATCCCAACCATAAAACAAAAACCCTAACGGTCCTCGCAGCCCCATACCACAAGAGAAAACCAAAAACAATTTCAATCTCAACCCCAACGTGCGCCACACGCGCCACAATTAAACCATCGATACTGGTATGGGCTCAGCCACATGTGGCTCAGGCGCCTTCCACGATGCCACCAAAACCAGCGCAAAATCAGTTGAGCCCCGCTCCCCCGCCTGCTCCGACCAGAGCCCACAACAAAGAGGACCCGCTCTGCCCCAAATCGTCCGGAAAACAAAAACAAAATGGTGCATCGTATTCCCAGAAGGCGTGCCCTCCAGGTACCGCTGCCTTGGCGATGAATCCGACACCGACCAAGGACTTCCGTGATGGAAACGAGCTCCCTGCCCGAAACCAACCTGACATGAAGCCATCGTGAGATAGACTCCAAGGGCGTTTATTGGGTGATCCCCCCTCACACAAACAAAAATGACCTGTCACCTGAAGGTGAAAAGGCCCCTTTGCTTGAGAAGCAGTGTAGTGCTCGGAATAGAGCAAAATCAACAGAACTCAGCATGCCCATGATGGGCACAAGATTGTTCGCGTATATTTGCTCCTGATTGCTTCAATAAGTTTGGGTCTACAATTTTAAGCCTGATTGGGTGCCAGAGATTTAGGGAATAATAGCCAATGACATAGTTAGCCATGCTCTCATTGGTATCGCGCTCACCTAAGTGTCGTTGCCATACCGCTAGGGGCAAGCCGCGATCAGACGAAGGGATAGTGACAGCAATTGTGACGGTGGCCATGTTTGGTCATAGTATTAAGACATAAATCTTTAATATTACCTGATTATCACATTTCTCTTGTCCTTGAGTACTTTTGCTGCCTTACAGTACCTTATCTGCCACGACTTTCCATCCTACCACACCACACCAATCAGAAACTCCTTACTCCTAGGCCTCCCAATACTCTCTGCCGCAATACGCTGCTCTAAGCACCTTCCTCGTTGTTCGGCTTTTGTTTGTTCCCATATGCTAGCCTTTAACCCCCCCCCCCCTACCACTCACTAGTCGGTGTATTTTTGGTATGCACAAGGAGGGCGGCTATATGGAAGTTGTGCGAGTCGTTGAATCTTGAGATTGGCCAATCAATCAACTATTTCCGCTGCTAAATACCTAGATATTTCACGCTCTCCCGTAACCCCACCAGGACACATATTGGCACCTTTCTGCCAGAACCACATCTCGGTGGCCTAGCCCGATAATTTAATTCAAGATATGCAGAAAATCCCTTCGGTTGGGCTCACAGGGGCCCCATGTCCATCCCCACGCGGCCAACCTAGAGTACTGTATTAGTACTGGTATATTTAACCAATCGATGTACGGTAATTGTTAGAATATGGATCTAATGTCGCCCTGTGAAAATAACGCAAACCCCGCACTTGCCTAACTATAGCGGAGCACAACTGCTCCGATAATACAACCAGATACAAGGACCATCCAGAGACTTCCCGCGGTCACATAATCTCACTCGACTACCATGAACCTCTTATGCCGGAAGTATTATTTCAATGTGATTGCAATCTGGATATTTTCGCCAAATTGGCAGGCCAGATGGAACAAAATCTAGGAAATTACAGGAGTTATATCGGGGCATATCCGTGCTCCAGATTATTATAAGTAGGGCAGTCTTAAGCGTGCCTATTGACAAGCAAGCAAAACAGCAACTCTTTTCTCTTTCTCTCATCAATGCGGCATCATTACTTTGCCCTTAGGCTCCGGCTTCCTCTGTATGCCCTCGGACATCGCACAGTACTACCCCTTCACTTGCAGAGTTCGTAAAGCCCTTGTGCCACAAATCGAACTCAACCGGAAAGATGATATATCAAGAAACGATGGAAAGTGAAGTACATCTACTTCCAAATCCATGTGATTCTCTCAACCTATATCGCTCCTCACCGGTCACCATTCCCCCACAACGAAACGAAATGGCGACTGGGAAACCCCAAGTTCTCGCACGAAAACGATCGAGCAACTCAGGAGCTAGGAAGTTCCCTTTATTCAATGACAACTCTCTCAGCAACCATGCTAACTAACTAGCGGTAAAGGTAGGAGTAGATATAACCGCAATACAATGTCCTCCTTTCCTCCCATAGACCATCACACATTCCCATACCATTCCATGTAAGTCTTCCCTTGCCCTTGCTCACTCCTGCACTAACAAAGGAAAGACAAAATCCCACTGCCCATAACCTCCGGGCATATGGAATTCATGTGTCCAGCTCTTTCACGCTGGCCTACTCCCGCTTTTCTCTCAGCCCTCCCGCCGGCTACACAGTTCCAAAACTCTCGCTCATTCCTGCATTCGAAATGCCCACCCGAAACACAAACACATGCCCAAAGCCAAAGTGCGTTCCCAAACGCTATCGGAACTACAAAAGAGCTATCATCAGAGCATGCCGAGCAGCATGTCATGGTTTCCAACAGGACTTAATCTTGGCGTTTCGTTTCATAATCATATATTATCACTCGAAAGCTGGCAGATATCTGCGGGCCAGGACCGTTTAGATAGGCCTTCAAACCCGAACTGGCCGCTTGCGAACACTGCCCCCAACTTAATTGCTCGAACGGTATACTATTCCTCTGGGACAGCTAGGGTCGCATCCCGATACTTAGAAAGTCCCTATTCGTATCGTATACACCGTTTGCCCTCATGCCCCACTACCCAATGACAAAACACTACTGTCATTAACAAAAGCAATCCAGGAAACTCTCCCGTAAATTCCCTATTCTCTCCGTAACTAAGCCATCGATTAGTACACCTTACCAGCAAAGAAAACTCCAGCGTCCTAGCATGAGGTTCAATTATTCCAGTTCTTACAGTATACAAACCCATAGTGAGAAGCATCCCGATTCCTTCACGGACCAATACTCATATTTCCTGACTGTCCCACACACCCCCTTAATGAAGGGGTAATATAACTACAGTAGCTTCTCCATAAATCAAAATAATTCTAGAGCAAATGAAACCACAAACACTCCCGAAACATAAGGAAACATCCAAAAGCACGATTGGCATGCAAGGGCCTTTTCCCAACTTCAACAGTTCTCAGCTCTCGTCCTTTCCTCCTTTCTCCAACCAAGTTGATAAAGCACGGGCTGGAATATGACTGTATCTATAGAGTACTGCTAAAGAGTATGAAGAAGCGCTAGAAGTTCAGTTTTGGCAAAAGAAAAAGGACAAACACACCTCCGCCTGGGCAGAATAGATAGATGCATAGGAATATGAGTGTGAGAGAGAAAGATCAAGGCGTCAGAAGAATTGAGGAAATCACAGGCTAGACCTAGGAAATAAAACGAAAATAAACCCTTTGTTTCCCCGCCACAGCAACATGAGCAGCCTTCCCACGACTTAACAGTCAACTGTCAGAAAACAATAACAAATTTGTTGGAAAACAGGAACTGTAGTTGTGGAAGTGGGGGCGCATATCTGGAGAGGCGTGGACGGGGAACCGGCAATCAACAGGTGAGAGAGCTTCGCGTATATAGATGAAAGGAGACAACTTGGGTCCAGAGGTATATCAAAACCGGCGGATCTTTTTGAGGGGTGGCTCGGGGTACAGGGAGGGGTTAGTTGCAAAGGGCCCAGATAACTCCTCCCCTAGTCCCGAACTAGAAAGGAAGCCATGTGACTCCGCTTGCCCCTGGACAACTCTTCCAGTGCCATTCCCGGTAGCGCATGGAAATGGTGTTTGGCCATTTGGGCCTACCATGTGGGGGTGGGCATCGTTCCGCTGCGATAGAATCTCCACAATTTTCTGACGTCCATTCTCCGCCGCCCATGACAATGGTGTTCGGCCGCTCTTGTCAGTGCTGTCGAGATCGACCTCGTTCCGCTCTAAGAGTCTCTTTACAATTCCCTCACACCCCTCCTCTCTATACCTTTGCCACTCGCACAAAAATCTACTAGCACTCCAGGGATTGCCATAGTTCCGCCCTGTCAGTATCTTTGCAGCCCTCTCAAACCCTTCCTCGGTCTCCGGTGTCCAAATCGCCGGCCCAGCAGCCCATGAAAGTGGCGTTCGGCCGTCCTCATCGGCAGCGTCAGGGTTGACATCGTTCCGTTCCAACAGCATCTGCAAAATTTTCCCCCGCCCATTCCGGGCAGCCCATGAAAGTGGTGTTCGGCCGCTGTTGTCAGTGCTGTCAGGATCGACATTGTTCTGTTCCAATAGTATCTTTGCAGGCCCCTCACCCTCAATCGTCGCCGCCGCCCATGACAAGGGCGTTCGGCCACTCTTGTCAGAGCTGTCGGGATTGACATCGCTCTGTTCCAACAGTATCTTTACAAACATCTTGCTCCCACTCACCGCCGCCCATGACATGGGCGTTCGGCCACTCTTGTCAGCACTGTGGGGATCGACATCGTTCCGCCCTAGCAGTATCTCAATAACCCTCCTATGCCCTTCCTTGGTCTCCGATGTCCAAACCTCCGGCCCAGCAGCCCATGAAAGTGGCGTTCGGCCGTCCTCATCGGCAGCGTCGGGATTGACATCGTTCCGTTCCAACAGCATTTGCACAATTTTCTCGCCCCCATCCCCAGCAGCCCACGAAAGTGGTGTTCGGCCACTCTTGTCGGCTCCGTCGGGATTGACCTCGTCCCGCTCCAGCAGCATCTTCGAAACCCTCTCCCACCCCTCCCCGCCAGTCCGTGACCAAATCGCCGATCCGGCAGCCCATGAAAGTGGCGTTCGGCCGTCCTCATCCTCAGTGCCGGGATCGACATCGCTCCGCCCCAATAGAATCCGCACAATCTCCTCACGCCCCTTGTAGGCAGCCCATGAAAGTGGCGTTCGGCCGTGCTCATCCGGGGTATCGGGATTAGCATCGTTCCGTTCCAACAGCATTTGCACAATTTTCTCACGCCCATCCCCGGCAGCCCATGAAAGTGGCGTCCGAACACTCTTGTCAGCGCTGTCGGGATTGACCTCGTCCTGCTCAAGTAGCACCTTCACTATCGCATCATGACCCATCTTGGTAGCCCACATCAACGCCGTAATACCAAACGAGCCAGTTGCGTTAATATCCCATTTATTGATCTTAAGTAAAGAAACCATGATCTCCAAAACGTCGAGAAAGGCCGCAGCTTGGAGCGCCGTGCATTTGATCGGGCTATTCTGATCGGAATTGAGCCCCGAATCCAGGTATTCCTTGCGTAGGAGTAGCTCACAAGATATGTGCGCATCGAATCCATCAAGTAATTTTATTGCAAGAGAAATTACACTTGCGGAGGTTTGTCTCCGGGCATGTGCTCCCCAGTAACGAGAAGCGTATCCAAGAAAGGGAGTTGTAGGTGGGGGTGAACGTAGAGCTGGAGAAAGGTCCCTAATGCATCCAAAATTAAGGTAGGTCAAGCAAACCTCCGCAATCTTCGAATGGGGACTGCGAAAAAGTGTAGGATTGGCTTGGATATGTTCCTGTAGAGTGAAATGTACAAGTCGGACTTTGCAGGACGATGAATCGACTGTGACCAATCCTAGCCCGCAGTTCAATATGGTCCGGATTGAAGGTACATTATCATTGTCCAGACCTGCCGACCCTATCTCTACTCCTAAGGCTTCACATAGTTCTTCCGGTGACAAAGGTCGCTCTGAATATGCTACCCACATGATAGCTTCCATTCCTAGCCGCGCTCTGTCCTTCTCCTGTGCCCCAATTCTTTCCATACTGGCAGCGTATACATCTCCTACGTCTTGACCGCTTGACATCTGTTTAAGCTTTTCCCGACGACGACGAATCGTTGTCTCCCCGAGCACTGTATCGATGCTAAGAGAGACAAGAAGGAATCTGCATGCAATCTTTGGTGAGAAACGTGATCTCTACTTGATACAGGAAAACTGGGCATCTGGACATACATCTCGGATATTCTTCTCGGAATAATTTCCATTATATCCACCCTTAGCCTCTCATCCATAGCATCAGGTTCTAGGTCCTCGTCCAACTTCATCCTCAAAAAAGTCTCGATGTCTTCCTCCACTGGACTAACCGATATAGTATCCACACTCGGGAAGTACTTCTCAACATCACTCCGGATGAAAGGCCTTCCAGTCAAGAATAATCGGAGATTCGGCGCCCCCCGGACGATAGCCTGCAAAACCCTAAGGAGGCCAGTTCGATGCACCCCGAGGGATTCATCTAAGCCATCAATACATACGACCACCCGATGTCGTTGTGAAATGGCCGCCTTTAGCATTTGAAGAAGTTCTGAAACTTCCGGGCCTACCCCGCCAAAATGCTCTTTTGCGTCCTCGAAAGCCTTCCGTATGTCCTCTGGGATAGTCCCCTTCCCCACCAGCTGCTTGAGCATGGCTCCTAGCATGTTCGATGTAGTCTGTTCCTTTCTGTCGAGGTAGTCACAATACAGCCCGGCCATTGTGATATCCTGCCTCTTGTAAAAATGGTCGATTACCACCGAGCTAAAATTGCTAGTCAGCGATGTAGGCTCTCTCCCGAGATTTCTTGCGCTACCTGAGATGAGTCTTCCCCACACCTGGATCACCATGGCAAAAGAGCACAGAATGAGAAGAGCCATCCTCTCTCGTATCCCATCTCCTGAACTCGTCCATTCGGAAAATCCATTGTCCCACGTCCTTGAGTCGGCTCCCCCTTAAATGTTGATGTCGTTTCTGAGGCTCAAGAGGCGACAGCCACTGTAGGACCTGATTCCTATCATCCGTTATAGTTGTGTTGAAACTGTTGTTGACATTGAACGACCCAGTGATCCTCTTACAGTCCATACTCTCTGAAGTCAGGCCGATAGGTGGTATAGAAAGGTGATAGATAAAATTTCAAAGTGGGAGTCTCTTCTTGCCGAAGAAAATCATGTCCAGGGGTAAGGCTACGAAATATCAACACCTCGGCATTTCACCCAATAGTTTCACGCCAACAAGTCGCAGCACCTACCAAGAGCCGCTTTCGAATTCCCAGAGAACCTTCCAGTTTCCGCGGCTGAAACGACCAGATACGGTACCGTACAAGTACTATTACTGGAGCTTGCCATCAAGCAGAGCCCGCGTGCCCGCATTATGCCCAGCGAAAATTCGAAGGGTGGAAGGACATCAAACTGGCGAGCGAAGCTAAACACACCATTTTATGAGATCGTGGTAGCATCTCGCCTTCAGGAAATTTTAGACCCAAAATCGTCTCTCCGTCCACGGCAGAGATGTCCCACTTTCAACTACAGTAAGTCCACGAGAACCGGTACCCGAAGCACAAGAGACATGCGCTAGGTTGTTGAAATTCCCCCCTTAAGATTGCAACAGAGAAGCCAGAAAAGCCATAGCAAAACAGTTCCGGCCAAAAAAATAAAATAGACCGGGTGAGCCCAGAGCGAGAGGCAGCACCCTCAGCCAGGCTTGGCATGGCTTGACACCAAATTTCGGTCTGAATCATGATACCCCCGAATATTTTCCTCGCCGAGCGCTCACCCAGTCTACGCACCAACTTACTCGCCAACTCGCAAAGTATCCAGATATCGAGAAAGCCTCCTGACGCCAAGCCAGATGCATGCTAGAATCCCCCCGCCCGCAATGAAGGCTCCCGGCGGCCATAAACTGTGCAGACCATACCGGAAACAAGGCTCTATTTGCGCCAACTCATTTTCCCCATATCCGGATAAGTTACTTTACTATTTAGCAAGTCCGAGAGGCAATTATAAGTCCTAGCATATTTCTCCCGTGTTTGAGTACTGTACTTTTACGTCACCTCATGTTCCGCGAGTAAACTCTCGCTTTTACATCGCCGCACCAATCAGAAACACCCTAGGTCTTCCGCTAGACTCTGATATAACGGGACTAGAACCGTTACGGGTAGTTAGCCACGCTGCAGATAACAAGCCCCTATAAACACCGGACATTTTAACAGGAATTAGAGGCCAAACGAATAGCACAGCAAACCAGCCAACGGATCATCCCATTCGATCTAATCTCCTTGCTCCTCCATAACAAAACCACCATACTAAGTTAACTTGCCCCGTACCAGAAGTCCAAACCAATCGCAACATCACGATGACCCCTCATCCTTGACAACCTTCCTCCTCAATGTCCCAACATCTTAACCCCGGCAAAAAGAACTTAACTTATCCACTCCATGCCTCCGCAGCGGCGCTATCCCATGCTTTACCAGTATACTTAAGTCTGCAAAAAATACATGGACAGTGAATTCCACCCTCCCTAATTGACAATCTACGACCATTGATCTAGTTGGCGCAAGATTTCACAACACAGAAATTCCAAGCCAATAACCGGCCTGCGGAATGGTACCTGTATTTGAAGCCATTGTGTTCCCTATATACCGTGTACACTAGTACGAGGGTAGGGAACAGTTAACCTGAACGGACAGGGATATGTTTGGCTGGTTAGCTTTAAACAATTGTTTGATCATTTCTTACCGGGCCCTGTATAGCGTAGCTCACGATATCTCACACCAGCGAACACACACCTTACGAAAAAATACCCGGTAGAAATATAATATTATTATTACGAGATATATTCCTTTCATCCCCCCTAATTCTTCAGACACTTCGTTCGCCCCATACCCCCCACCACTGACTATTCTCACCTATTATATATACCCAGTATATTCCATAGCTCCATTCCATTTCCAAACAATTCACCACATTTCACCCCTCAGGGCCTATTGCCACGTTTTTTTCTATCTAGTCTACCCCCTTCAAACCCCCCCCCCCCCCTAATCCAAGTATCCTCACCTCAATTCCTAAAATTCACAAATGTCGCTTCTCAGCCTCTGCTTACAAAAATGTACTACCGTGTACGGTTATTCCCATTCTTTGTTAGAGCTCCGCGCTGGTGTATTGCAGCACAGTTCCGCATGCCAAGACGGATAAAAACCAACAGGGGTGACTACCGAGATTCCCCGCCGGAAAAACTAAAACCAAAAATATTTTTAGCTCCTACGTATGGTCATTAGGTTGTCATACCATCCACCCTCAACAATCGATCTAAAAGCTCAGGGGAAAAAAACTCCCGCAGTAAGCGGAACGCTTGGAGCTCAGAATCTTTTATGTATTTCTATACTTTCTTTTGTCATTTCTTACAGTATTATTCGCTCATTTCGGCGTTGCAATGACTGTTGTTCTCGGTTGTTTCTTTCTAATCACCTCACCCAATCACAGCAAGCCCCAAGGGAGATAAATTATGTGCGCAGACTCAAATCTGGGATCTGAAAACGAGCGATTTTCCGTAATATTCAACGATTGAATGACGCCAGCCCCATTCTAACATACCGGTAATATTATGCCGTGTTTAATCCCCCGCATTATTTCTTCTCCCCCCCCCCTTTCCATTTGGCATAAATCAAGCAACATATCATACTATAAGATCACCATCCAAATCCTCCTATCTTCAGGACCAGCCACAAATCGGCTTACGTGTAGACATATCCTCCCCCCCCCCCAGCCAAATCAATATCCCAACCAAACATGCATGTAATAATAGACACAGGTATGCATTCACTAGCCTAGCCAACAAACAATAGGAATCTATCTCTTGGGCTCATTCCTCGACAACCATGCTAAAACCCCAGAAAAACTTCTTCCAGCTTCAGTCCGCTCCTCCGGATCCAACAAATTCCAGAACCTCGTCTTCCGAACCTTGAGCTTATCCCAATCGCTTCCCTCCTCCGATTGAAAGTATTCGTGGTTAGGGTCCGGCATCTGGCCAGTTTCAAGGAAGCGCAGGTACGGCTGGGTTACCGAGATGCAAGTTATGGAGACGTGGTGGTGGAGGGAGGTTAGGAGGAAGATCTATCTCTCAATTGAGCTCAGTTATGAAGGGAGGCAACCAGGGAGTATACATCATCCCGCCATCTACCATCCTTCCCGATGGCCCGAAACCGGACCTTCTTTTCCGTCTTGCCCTCAGGCCTGCCTTCTCTTGGCCCTTTCCTTCTATCCTGCGCAAGACTGAGCGCGGCAGCCACCTCGCGAGTAATGCCTACTATGTCCCCGACTTCTTCCTCGCCGTCAACATCCATGCTATCGTCTGACTTTTTCTTCGAAAACTCAAACTCGTGCCGGACCTGCACGCCCATGACTGGGCCTTCTACAAGACCGGAGCGAGCCTCGGCAGGAAGGGCAGGGGTAAGGCAAATGTAGTTGGTCATGTGCACGAGAAATCGGGATTTCTGAAGTGAGACTCTCGGGAGTGCTCGGGGTGGACTTTGACTTCCCCAGGTATTTAGCAAGTGTAACACGATTGTTCGTACTTCATATCGTGATAAAGAGGGTATAATACTAGATCCGCACTCCGTATCCCCAGCAGATGGGCTCAATGAAGTTTTTCACAAGCTCTTCCCGGAATTTCTCGGGAATGGAAAATTTCCTATCGCCGTCCTCTTCCTCGTCCATATTCGAGGATTCTCTCGGAGCAGTGGTAGTGGTAGTAGACGACTCCTCCGGCTTGCCCCTCTTTTCCATCCCGCCTTCCACCACTTCTTCCGCTTTCCGCTTACCGTTCTTGCCGGCTTCGTCACCCGACGACATCGGTGTTAGGGGATCGGAAGGGGGCTCAATGGGATAGTATGCTTTAACCATGTCGATCCCTTGATAAAACCTGTACATGTGGCCTAGCTTGATATCTTTCCTCCGTCTCGCTAAAGCCTCCATCGCGTCGCCATTCGGGATAAGCAATTCCCTCCTTCTCTCAGAAAATATCTTGTCATCGTCGGTTGGAATAAAGCTGGCTCCGTCGCCGGGTAGAAGCTCCTCGATCGGAACATCGTATTCCACCGAAACCCCAAGAGCGCTAAGATGCTCGGGCGTGACCTCGGTAGCCTTCTTGATCTTCCCAAAGAAAGTATAAAAGGAACGTTCCTGGGGTGGAGCGGTAAAACTTGAATTTGAGGTCTGAGGAGAAGAGTAGCGGGGGAATATTTTCGGACCAGTAAATGGTACGGGTGGCTTTATCACAGGACCGCTAAATAGGGATCCGTCCATGCCCCGGATTGGTGTCGATGCAACGGTCGCCCAGTTGCAAAACATCGTGGCAGGGGCAATTGGGAGGGATCGAAGGCAAGATGGCTAAAAAAAACAGACGGGATTAATGATGGGGGATGGGGTTGTGATGGAGGGAGCTAGAATTGGAGAAGGGGGGTTTAACGGGGGGGGCGGCGGAGGGGGCGGTTGTCGTTGTCAAGAGAGCCACGTTAGACCACCTCGCTCCGTTGCCGAAATCTGCACTAACAACGCCTGAGACTTGCGGGGGTATCCTACCGTAAGTTGGGGGCTGCTATCGAACCTATCAAATACCAAGACAGGCGGATATTTCGGTACTAAGAATACAAGTACAGTACTACCGGTAGTGTATCTTTTTACCATGGATTTGCAGGGAGTTCATGGTGAGGAAGGCAGCAATTTTTCGAAGAATTCTCTCCCAGTACTGCACCGGTACTGTACTCGAGTAGCTATAGCTCCACTTTCAGTAGAAGTAGCATTCCTCTTAATTTTTAGGGCGCGCCAAACGCCTATGTGCGTTGGCGGCGTTATTTCCTCCTTCGCAATCGACTTCCGTGCTGGTGATTATTACTGGGAAAAGTCTGAATCTGTATATTATTGCTTGCCTTAGGCACAAGGGCAACTCTACCTTACATCACGTATGATACCCGAAAGGCAGGGTACACAATCTGCGAGCACCGAATACATAACCGGCCTTAGTGCTAACACAGATGGTATAAGTATCGTACTCGTAGAAAAAATGGAAGAAAAACCCCGTCAAGATCCTATGGGGGAGTGAGCAGAAAATCTGTGTGAATAGAAAATAATGTGTCCTAGCTGACACGAGCAACTCGACACATTAAGGGATATCACCAATCCCAAGCCAAGCCAATAATTAAAAATTTGCCTTGGTACAAATTGGGTTTAAACGGCTAGAGACTGCTTGAAACTCCCGAAGGCCGTTTCAGCACCGCCAAAATTCGCATTTTAGACCGTGCAACCAGTCTAGACTCCTAATTTCTGCAATCCTGTGCCTCTCTCCGCAGTCTGACCAGATTATTGATCAACACAATCTCTACTCTACCACCACAAACTTTCCGATTTTTTCTACCTTGCTCGGCTAAGTAAGTTGAATACCACTCGTAAACTCCCTCCCGAACCAGTCGGTGATTTTCTTCCAAACCAGCCTTCAAGCCCCCCCGTCGATCATCGGCACTTCAATCCATTCCGCACTCGAGTGGACGCCTACTCAATGGCAGCCGAGCAAGGCAACAGTGAACATGTTTTCTCCTCATGACGCTTTTCCAGCCCCACTCACCTCCTAAAACTGCGCGTGTTGGCCTAAACTTGTACCCGTACCGCGGTCACCAGCCAAAAGCCAGCGATAGAGCGAACCACTCCACGCCATCGTATCGCCAGTTGGCAACTAACAAGATACGGTACGACAGCACCAGAACGAACCGAGCGGCAGAAGCGAGGGATAAATCACGGAAATTTGATAAAGAACGGGTGGAAAAAAAAAAGATGTAGGAGAACGTGTGTTGGAGCCGGAAGTGGTCTGTGCCCTTTTCACCGTGGTCTCTCGGAAGCTCCCGAGAGGAGCTCCCTGATTTATCCCTCGAGTTGCACTTTTACTTTGCTCCAGTCCTCGTACTGTGTCGGTACTCCTACCGGTAGGGACTTTGTATCGTCATAGCCTCCTCTTTTCGCCACACCCAATGTGGACCCACCGAACCAACGGCCGGAGGGAGAGCGACATACACATCGCAACCAAGCGGGTAAGCTCTCCACCCGCCTACTGCCAGTCGAAACCCAAACAGAATCAACAAACCGGAGGTTTTTATTCTTGGGAAGGAAAAGGAAAGAAAAAAAAACCTCATTTGCGATCTGTTGCGATAACTTATACCCTGTCGCACCCTGCCTACCTCTGACACAAGTACGATATGATCAGCGATCAGTACCGACATCGCCGACACAGATATGCAGAAAACGTTACAGACGTGTTTGCGAAAAAGTACGTCCATCAGCGGATGACCATCAGGCGAGCGGCAAGCGCTGCAGGAATGTTTCCGTTGCTCTACCTGCAATGCTTATGCAAAGTATTGTACAGAATATGTTTCCCGGGTTTCATTTATCGGGTCATCGTGGGATGAATGAATGTTTGGGATTCGGGAGCTATATTAGTGTGCATTCTTATGCGCAGTGTACTTCATACTGCGCAGGTAGCAGTACTCTGGGAGCTGTCGAAACATGTTTATTTGCTCACTCGCTAGTTTAGCCCTCGGATGATTGGACAGAATGAGATGGCTTGAACGAAGCCAACCAAATTCTCGACTGTATGGAAAGAAGTTGGACCAGACTATCACCTGAGTGAACTATCTTATCATTCGCACGTCATTCACAAAATGTTAAGGCAAAGAAAGAGAGAGGAAGAGGAGAGGAGGAAAAAGAAACAGCTTCCCCGATTGCTAGCCATTTGGTGGGCAACCCTAATCATGCAGGCGTCTATCGCCTCGACAGGCCCATTTTATTGCGGGGGGATAAGCCAAGCTATCAGAGCTAGAAGCTCAGGGAACCACATCAGCGATTGTGTGAAGCAGCTCAACAAGTGTACTTTGTAATAAAAACGTGGTATGTGTTTGGGCTGTATGATACTTCATCAGCTGTTCGCCAGCAAGGTAGACCGCCTCTAATCTCGCCATAATTAATCTTCAATATCCCCGTAAATAAGTAAAATAAATGAAGGTGATAAAAATAAAAAATATAAAAAACAAGGAATGGATTCCCTGGCGCTCAAATTTTCCGAAAGACCCGGTCGCGCACGCCTGCCTATGATCGTGCAGGGATTAAGCACATACCTCTCTTCCCGGCCTCCTCCTCCTTCCTCTCAACCTACCCAACCGAGAATCGCGACGAAGACACCCAGTAACCGTCACACCTTCTCACTCGAGAACCCAGTAAGCACCAGCGGAAATTCCCCGCTCACTCGTAGCCATCCAGCTTACCGATTCTCTTCCTTCCTCCCCCAACCACAGACTTGGTTCACATCCTCGGCCCGATTCCCCCGTCTGATCACTTTCCAATTGCCTCTAGCGTATGAGCGCCTAAGAACGCAAGCCTCTCGTAGTCGTCAGAAATCCAGTCTGTGGGGGAAGTGATCATTATGGTTGCCGCTCGTTGGCTTCGTGCCCCCCTGAGCCAGTTGTTGCGCGTGTCGTGTCACCAGTCATGATTGAGGATGGTGGACGGTGGATGGATACCAACAACAGAGAAACTCCATGTATGGCGCTCGCGCAGGTAGCGTATTGTAAGGCACCCGGTGATTGAAGCTACAGAGGATCGTACAGTAGCTTGAAGCGATGACCACTGATAGTGGAAAACGTATGTGCAGTGTTGTATCTGACTGGCGGGTGTGTTTGCCCTCTCCCTTTTCTCCCTTCTACCCGTGATCAGCAGAAAGAAGGGAGAGTGGGGGAAGCGTCGACGACAGCAGGAGAAAAAAAGTATATGATATAAAGCCCCCCCGAATTCCTCTACGAATTGGACTTCCTCTCGTTGTTTTTGGCCGTACTCGTTGATGCTCTGGTAGTTTTTCTTGTCGTTGCGCTTACTAATTAAGGTCGACCCTTAAAGTTTTTTTTCTACCTTACCGGTACTTGATCTGGAATCCTTTATTTACTTATTTGTTTATTTGCTTTTTTATACCTTTTGGATCTAAGGCTGTGCCTGGCTCCTTCCTTGAAAAACAAACGGTAGTCCGGAATTTGATTTCTATCGCTGCCTAACATTACTGCACCCTACCCCCCCAAGCTCGTCTGCCCCATCTGCTCCTTGGACCCACTAGTATCGCCTCGCCAATAAAGCCTTCTCTATAAAGTCTGCTCTGTTCTGCTCGTATAGGACCATCTATCCATTCATCCATAACGAAGCAATCGACCAACTACGCAATCAGACAACCAAACTATCCTACAAAGCTAGCTAGAAACCAAGCAAAAATGTCCATCGAAACTCAACAGCTCCACCGCGCTCTGATCACTAAGGATCGTACGCTGCCATGCGCCAGATACCGTAGCATGAACGAGATCCTCCCAAACCTCTATCTCGGCGAGTCCGTCTCCCCTCCTCCTCCCTCCCTTCCTCCCCATCCCAATACCTCACCAACCCTACTAACACCCCCATAGCTGCAAAGCAATACTAGACCCAATAACCCTCCTCTCCTCCGGCGTAACGCACGTCCTCTCACTTCGACAATCGCCTGTCTACATGCGCCACCAAGTAAACGTAAAGCACTGCCAAATCTTCATTGACGATACCGAAGATACCTGGCTGCTTGACTCGCTCAATGCCGCAATGGATTATATAGAGCGCGCCATGGAAACCGGTGGAATCGTACTTGTTCACTGCCAGGAGGGAAGAAGTCGAAGTGCTAGTGTTGTCATTGCTTTCCGTGAGTTTCGCCTTTCTCCCCCCCCCCCCCCCTCTGTTTGTTCGAAAGTAGTTGAGGAAGGGTGGTGGCTAACACGGGAGAATTAATTTAGTGATGAAGCATTTCCGCGTCTCCTTTGAAGAGGCTTGGGGGTACGTGCGTCGCCGAAGACCAGTTGCCGGGCCAAACCCGGGATTCGTGGACCAGTTGAAGATCTGGGAGAGGAGGGGGTATTGGTGATTTTTCTGCGAAATCTTCGTTTCTCTTTTCATATATTTATTTTTTCTGTACTGTTGGCTACCGGGTAATTATCGAACGAGTACTATCCTGACGGAAACCCTTTCCCTTGAAGTTTATTATTATTATTATTATTACTTTTAATTCCCCATTCCGTAACATTATTTATGGGGGAGTTTCGGTGGGAGTTTTTTGTATGTTTTTTCCTTTTCTCTCTTTCTTCCTACAACTTTGCATTAACAATGAGGCATTCATTACCATCAAGGGTTCCTTTGTCGGTTTCTCACGCTTTTTTTACGGTTTTTTATTATTATTATTTCTCACGCTTGCTTCTAGTCTAATTAACTTTCGTGGGAGGAATAAAAATAAAAGAAATCGAAATATAATGCAGTCCAGTATCATCATACTCGAGCGCGTGAAAATCCGTTGGCAGAAAAAAGTCGCGATAACATGAACTTACCAAGCAACCACAATTCGCAACGTTCTTTCATTCCACTCAGGGCGAGAGTGAGCCTCAACGACGATCATTGCGTTGCGCTGCCCATTCTTTCGCTCTGACAGTGCATAACATTTCCGCAAAAAGAAGGGCAGACACACAGACAGTCATGTGTAACCGGCCTCTCGAAACCCCGCCTTTCAGGCCTTGTTTTTGCTTTGTCTTTCCAGGTCCAGCTCGCCATCCTGCCTCCCTCCACTCACGGAATCTCGCCCCCCCCCCCCCACAATCACCTGATTTGGAGAACGCTCAGCCATCCATGTTGCACTTCACTTCACTTTTGAAAAAGGTCAGACAATTTCCCACAATATGTATTCAGATTACGAAGTATTCCGGGCAGAACGGGTAGTCAAGTACCGGTAGGGCTTCCATCCTGCTTACTGTAGTAGGCAGACTTGCCTCAATTTTTCACTTGCCCATTCCTTGTCGGTCGCGCGGTGTCATGGTGTCTCACTCGCCTGAGCCGAACCGGAGCGAAGGGGGGTGGTGGTGGTGGTCGTAGTGGTGGAGGAGGACAGGGGTCGTATAAGCACTCTAATCTAATCCCTGGTTTTGAAAACCGGGAGGCAAGAATGGGAAAGGGGGGGAACCTACCTGGTATTTGTTTGGTCCAAATTCCAATGTCGACCGACTGAGACTATTTATTAGACAGGCAAAAAAATTATTATATAGCGATGGCGATGGCGATGGGCGATGGGATGGGATGGGATGGGGTGCGATGCGGGGGGATGATGATAGGTTCGATTATGTCGTGGAAGTGTGGTTGCATGGAATGTGTTCGGCATTTTATCTGTATTACTGTAACTGCGCCGTGGTATCGGTGCTACGAGTAGTAGAGTTACTAAGGTTTTCCCTGGCGTCGTACCGGTATTGAGGGGGGGGGGGTTCGGTCTTTATTTTATTTTATTTTTTATCCTCTTTCGGATCCTATGAGGTTTCGTATTTGTATTAATTATGGTATCACGGTATTATTGCAAGGCTCAACATTAAGTTCAACAGATCGACTGTCATGGTTCGAATCTGTATATTCGGCTACGGGCCCCCCTCCCCGCTGCGACGGGGTAATAGCGTCCGCGAGTCGGCTTAGGTGGTCGGCAGCGCTGCTCAGGGTCCTCGGAACGGTGCGTGCGCTCTCCACCGGTTGCGATTTGGGGCTTTCTGTGGGATAATGCTGGTACCGACAGCCGGGCAGAATGCGTCGATCAGAAGAAGGGTTTGACGGGTCGAAAGCAGCGAATAAAAGGGAACGTTTTAGAATGGCGTGGAATCACAGTTGCAGGAATTATTTCGAGGTTTGCAGGTTTATGCACGTTTCAATGCAGGTATATCAGTCCCCTGCTGGGAGCATCGGTGGCGTACATTTCTGGTTATCAGACCATCACAATACCTCTCTCTTATCTTTCGATCTCCATCGACTAGCTAACACCGCTGCGGTCTGGACAAACCCCTCATTCATTCGCTCACCGCCCCCCCTAGTCGTGTCATACGTCCTTCTAGAGCAGAACCCACCAAGTTACTATATTAGTCTAGAAGGGATACTAATACGGTACTCCCACCGCCGTGAGGCTCAAGGTAGCGTGGATTGTGTGCACAAGTCTGAGCTCCATAGCGCATGCACCTCCGTCTCAACTCTTTAGTGGTGATTCACACTTCAAAGAGCTCGTCCACCCCGATTCTATGGGAGCCCGCCCGGCGCTATCGCCCCCAAAGACTTTCCATGACCAGAGTTGGTCATGCCAGCACACGAAATGCCCACTTTTCTAGTTGTTTCCTTCCTGAGTGCCTACACGATGAATCTCTCCTCCGGGGTTGAGTTAGAAGCACATGAATTCGCAGCACCGGAACTTGTGCTTCTGGTCCACGTCACTCAGAGCCTTCGGATATAAACCATACCTAGGTTTTCGCATCTTCGATCCAGCACCCATACCATATCCGTAAGTTACTAATAGCTCTCTCTTTCCCTCTCTCTGACCATGGCCGGTTTCTGGCCGGCCGTGGTGTGTACGTCAGACGTCTTTGGTACCACCCAGCCCAAGGCGCAGGTATTCCCAACGATTTTGTCGTTTTTTTGGATTGTTTGTGGGGTGATAAACGTAGTCTCGGAGTAGGGGCATGCGCTGTCCGGGGATGAAATGGGATGGCGGGGCTTCGGGTAACTTCGGGGCTGGAGGAGCTTGGTTATCATGTTCGCCGTCTTAAAGTTGGGAAGGGGCCCCCGGAACTTGCACAGGGTCCAGAAAGAAGTTATTGAACAGTTATTTAAGGTTAACTAGCAAAATATATCCCGTCGGCTCGGGGTGGTTGTTCTCTACCCTTGTATGATATTATACGAGCGAGGGTTTATGTGGGTGGGGTGCTGTCAAGAGATGAGGGTGTGAGGCGAGACGGTGAACTTTGATGCACCGGTGATGTGATGGTGTGCCGGGGAGTTTCTTAGGAAATATTGGACTCGGTGGGAGGGGTGGAGGGGTCATTGGGAAACCGGGAAACATATCCCTTGTCCCCATAGAGAATTGTATGTCATCAACAGAAACACTTTTTCAGGTTTTTAACGATCCCCCTGGGTATACGGTTGCAGGGTCCGTGGCGTCAGTGGATGGGTGTAGAAACAGGGTGAGCGCCGATAACATGATAACGGGGGAGCCGTCGGATGATTTATCGCCGGGAAAGAAGTGCTGTAGAATTTCAAATGATTGGGCCATGCGCTATCGTTTAAGTTACCTTCTCTGGTAAGACTTCCGGTCCGAGTAATCGAGCACTCTTACTTTTTATTTCTTTGCCCTTAGGGGGGCTGAGCGACCCAAGCTTTTGCTTTGTTTTTCGGTTGTTTCCGAGAGGGGGGGGTTTTGGATTACCTAGCGCAGGGTTTAATTATTTGAGGTTGCACAAAATGGAAGGTGGGAGGTGGGAGAAGGGCCTACGGTAGAGGGAGAAAGAGGTTATCTCTGTTTGCAATAGTACTATCTAAGCGTAGAATTTATAAAGCTCCATATCTAGGATAGTAACTTAAATGTCGGAAAACCCTTGTAGAGATCTGTCACAGTACTCTGCTGTACCTCGGGCACGTCGCACATACTCTCCTGTTCTGTAGTTGTTTACTCACAGATTCAAGTAAGACTTTGGAACCACAACTCGGGTGCCGATACCGATGTTTTCAAGACCAGCGTTAGAGCCAACCAAATAATGTTAGGTGAATGGCATCGAATGACAAGGAGGCGGAACCGACCCCCGAAGGGTTGTATTAATAAGGCAGGCTTTAGGCGTCGTACCGACCGATTAGTAGAGATAGAAAAGGGCATCAAGTGATATATTTCCATACACAGTCAATTTGTTTGTTTGGTGTTTGTGAAGAGTTTTGTTCCTTCTCTTGCCTACTCTTGAAGAATGTTTAAGGGTATAGAGGGAATACAAGTGAGCTTCGCTAAAGGCCAACAGAACACGGGGGCTTGACCGGCTCACGATAGAGTAGGTATCGGGCACGGTTCTGTTCAGATAGGGAGGAGGTCATTGCTATCGTAGTGGGTTCTCCCGGCCTTTCGGAAGAGTTTTACCGGGGTACATTAAGTGCGGAGCCTGCGCTAGCTGGTAAGACTACTCATGAATGGTCACTCGGCTGCCGCAGAGGGAAATTTGTTGAAGTCTGTGTTTGGATGATCTCCCCGCATACCGAATGAACCGGGTGATGTATTAGCCACTGCGGTGTTCGGGGGTCTTTTGTTGAGATGAGTAGTGAGTGATATAACCTCACCATCATATTCAGGGGATAAGTGTAGTTTTTCGCTTGGTAGAGAGGTTATGTCCGAGCGCCTGCGATACATCCAATTGGGGAACGGGAGTGGAACGGGTAGAATGGAAGGAGAAAGTGATAGCTCAATTGACTCACCACATGCTTTTTACTACATGTGTATGCTGGGGAAATACATGACCCGATAGGTCTCTTCTGATTTTCTAGCCCGAAGCTAGTTGGACTATGTACGTCAATCAACCAATAGCCCGAAAACAGGGAGGAGATCGAGGGCGGAAGGCAGAAAATGATAGCGAAGGCTAGAACCGGATCCGTCGGGATTCGGGAAAGATTGAGTTGCAACGACATCAAAAGCAGAAGCGGAGATAACATTCAACGGACTCCGTGGAGGAAAAGTGGAGTGAGTGTCTACGATTTATGGCACCTGGATTAATTTTTATCACCCCCAACTGACACGTTCTCATTCAGGTGGTATACCGGATTGGAAAGAATAAGATGGGTGGTGGTGTGCTTGAATCTATATGGTGAGCAACATCGTGAGTGTTCTCACTTCACACTCCAAACAGGGGTGCTCACTCTCGGGGATGGAGGAGGGGTATGGTTCGTTTGGTGCAGGTCTGCTCTTACAGCTGCTAAATTTTATGGTTCTACAAACTGCGCACTCTTCATGAGACCTAAAAAGAGTTGAAACAAAATTTCTCCATTTGCAGAGGGCCTTGCGCCCGCCTGCAGGCCAATAACACACACCATCTCGAGGAAATATTAGGATCGCGCGGGAAGCTTTCTCTTGAATTTTTCACCAAGTTTGAGACATTGCTGATTCTGTTTTTCCTCTTTTAGTTTCTCCCTTCTTCTACTTATTCTGCCCCGCCTTCCAGGTATGAGCTGTTAGCGGGGAGGGGGGGGGGGAAGAGGGAAGAAGGAAGAAAGGACAGAAATAGATCTGATGAGATCTTCCATATCGTTACATTTGCATTTTTGTTGCACAATACTGTACATAATACCATAAGAGAAGAGGCGAGGTTGAGAGATCCCTCAAAAGAAAATTTGCTCTACTTGTCCCAGGCAAGAAATATCCGGAAATGCGAGTGGTGAATTTGTGACATGCACGGATATTTTGCCACATATTTTGCTGGCCTAGGACGAGTAGTAATATTTGCTATACCCCAACCTAAGTCCGCTCTATTATCAAGCAAAGGAATGGAAAAGTACAAGAATAGTTGAAAGTGGGGCTAGAAAAACCCCTTGGATTTGGTCTGTGAAACACCAGAAGAGAAAGGGAAATCGAAAAAGTGTATGCACATTATGCTGGATATATATCTGAGACTTAATAGTATGGGCTCTGCCGACTCACTTCACATTTCTGTAGCGGGAGATAAATGGTGTAACGGTCGAACGGTCGAACTAGACTAGGGATAAACTATAGGGTAGGTATAATCGGAAACTTCATTCGCTGGTCAAAAACTAACCAACCAACATAAGTCTGTATCGGAATAATAAAACCATCTCGGTCATTCTATCGCTTCCCACACCTGTCGGTCTCTCTCCATGAATGACCCCATTTGCCTGCGTACCTCTGTGATAATAATAAAGGAAAGGCAAGGCTGTAAACCCTTCCGTCAACCCTTTCATTCCCAGAACAAATGAAGTCATTAATGCCATTTTGCGTCCTTGTCCCTCATCTATCCGCTTTCCTTATCTCTGATAACTATCCGTTCCCGTCAACTTTAAAAATTTCCGGTGCTAGCGAGTGGCAATGTGCGCAAGGCAACCTGATTGGCTCGAAACGTCGAATGAGAATTAAAAGAGGGGATAGTATTAGGTAGCAGTCGGAAAGTGTCTCTTAAAGCTATAAAATCGGCACGTGGCTAGGCCCGAGGGCACGGGGAGGAGTCATATCTCCAGGGCCTTATACCATGTCGGATGTCGCAGCCTTTCGAGCCTTGAGCAGCTTTACAACTTGGTCATGGCTGTCCCGAACCGTCCACCAGAGCGGTGTGTAGGCAGAATTGTCTGGTCTATCGATGCTAATGTCCTTCCGCTCCAAAGGTGGCTTCACTACTCGATCATGCCCACTCTCGGCGGCCAGCGAGAGCGGTTCCCGGCCGTGATCGTCTTGTATACCAAGGCTGATGTCTATCTTTCTAAATAGCAGACTCTCCCAAGATCGGCAAATAGCCGACCAGGAAACTGCCGGATCACCCTCTCATGCCCACTTCCGGCGGCCTGGGGATGTGTTGTTCCGCCATTTCGCATGTCCGGAACAGGCTGAGCATGCTCTGCTGCAAGAGTACCACTTCTTCATGTCTAGACCTCGCAGCCCAGTTGAATGGCGTCGCACCTGGACTATCTTTTCGGTTCACATCCTATACTTTCGTCCTCATCAAGTCAGTTGTGCTTCGGCAATGCCGAAATACGAAACATAGTGTTGCGGGTGCAATGGCTTGAGGGAAGGAAAGTGCAGAAGGTTGACTTCTAGAGTAATTCGGCAGATATGCGATCACCATATTGCGCAAGGAGGTCGAGCACAAGGCGCCTTGAACGATATGAGGGCTCTATTTGCATGTCGGTTCCCCAATACAAAGAAGGACATTCCAGCAGGGACATGCCTCGGGGGCCACGAGAAGGGTTGACTGTAGGATCACCGACGGATGCAAAACCTTGACAGCAGCCTAGAACTGTCCGGATCGAAGGAACATTGTTGGCATTAGTGCCGGCTGACCTATCTCGACCGCCAGCGCGTGACATATCTCATCCACATTCAACGGCCGCCCGGAATGTGAAGTCTACATCAGGGCATCCACCCCCTGCCTGGCTCTGTCCCCTCCCTGGGCCTTTATCCGTCCTATGGTTGCGTCATATGCATCCCCCGATCCCGAGCCATTTGTCACGATATCGAGCTTCTCTCTCCTCTGATAGACAGTCGTTTCTTGTGGGGTGGCCTTGATATTTAGAGATACTAGTAGGAATCTAGACAGTGTTGTCAGCTCACAACTTTACGTATTTTTTTCTAGCAACCTTGTTTTTTACTTACATTTCTGAGACCACCTCCGGAGTGCCTTTTTTAATGTCCTCCTAAAAGCTCTTGTCCATCGCATCCTGTGTTGTATCCTCATTTATTTTAACTCGCAGGAATCGGACAATATCATCCTTGATGGGTGTTATGGAGACCGTCGCCACCCTCCCAACAAGATGTTCTCCACCTTGTCGCGGATATGCAATCTCCCGACCAGAAATATCCGAGTGTTTGGGGACTTGTGTAGAATATTTTTCGCGACATTTACCTGATGCTCGGCCATGCCTTGTCTGAAGCGTCAATGCAGATGGAATTGCACTGGGGGACTCGATACCCTGTAGCATCTCTACAATTTTGGAGAGTCCTAGTTTTGAGCCCCCATGGATCTGTTCCTAGCCTTGCAAATCCTGGGTGATCTTTGCCGGAATATCTTCTGGTTTGCCAGAATCCTGCTTTAGGAGGGAATCCAGGGCGCTCGCTGGGGATTGCTCCTGTCGGGCGGCGGGGTGGAGGAAGCGGGCAACAGCAGAATCTCGTCTCCTTGCCCAATCGCATTATCTATTCATCACCAAGGAGGTAGTACCACAGATTCTTAGCGAAACCTTTGATTCATGAAGGATGCGCTTTCTTACCTGAGGGGTGTCTTGCTGGCCCCCGGAGATCAGTGGCAAAACAGGGCTGAATTGTCGGACTCTCCTCCGAGCGCCATAAAACCAATTCCCATATTCCCCCTCGCGAGGGCTGGTCTTCCATACCTTCCACTCTGTGGGTTTTAATAGCATTACGCCAAATCCGGGGATCTAGCGGAGATAACTATATGAGAACCCCAACTCTCTCGTAGACACCACCAAAGTTCTTCACGTCATAAATATTGTTGGAGCTATTATTATTAAAAAACCTGTTACTGTAAGGGTTGCTATTTCCCTAGGAACGGGATTGAGAGATTTCTCTTCATTTTTTGTTATTTAGGGAGTTGTAGATTCGGAGGACCGGTTCTTAAGTAGAGTAAGGTTAATTGATAGACTTCGCGAAGCTGAAGAAAAGCGGCGCGATCGTTTTCTTGCCGCCTCGTTGGGGAACATGTGATCCAACCAGCTCGTTCCGAATACAGTAGGGGTATTCAAAGTTGAAAAACTCGGAAAAACTTAGCCTACTTTGCTGTTTTGTGTAAGCTTGGCACAACCAAAAGTAGCTAATCTACCATCGCTTTACCTTACAATACGATACCATTTTTTCATGTTGGGACAGCGGGTAAAAGGACCGTAAGATATCTTAGTAAAATATGTAAATCAAGTGAAGTGAGAGACTTGTAGTCAAACCATCAATGAAGAATCAACAAGATGGCCAGACATTTGTAGAAGTTGAATCATCCTTCTGATCTTAAGATATATTCTAAGTTTATCCTATTTTAAAATTTTCTCCTGACTACAATGATTTTACGTGTTTACTACAAGTTCAGAAATGTACTAGTAGCTACAGTCTAGGCTCATTGAAAAGAGAGGGCCTTCCGAGGTTGGATTAAAGCCTGTATCTCTTTCATTGCCTACTAGTATACTGAAAGTCCTCTCGAAATTTGTAACATAATTGCTCACCATTGATTCGCTATTGGATAATTGGTGGAGGGAGTTGAAGACGAAAATTCTTTTTATTTCATGTATGCTAATTTTTGCTGTTATCACCAACACTTTCTGGTGGGGCTCTCAAATATATTACTGAAAATCTATCAATATAATTGGCTGGTTGTATAAAGTACCCTAATGCAAGATCTGGAGTTTACTTTTACGAAAAATTTTACTTTTTAACTTTGAATACCCCTAGTATGTGCACGTACAGTACGAGTACTGTACTCGAGTACAGGGCCGGTTCTGCTGAGTAACCGTAGTTGACAGTTATTTTCCAAAAATACCATTCTTCGTAGCATAGCAAGAGCTGCCCAATAAGATCTATCATTTGCTAAATGAAAGCTTACTTCATCACAGCAGACCTATCGATGTTTTGACCCGGATATTGCGTGAACTTTTTAAATGGTAAAATTTTCCCTCCAAAAGAAAAAAAAAACGACTTCCTATAAGCTTCCATGCAAATACCTATACCACGGTACCTTAGGCGCTTGGGAGCTTCAACTGCTTTGGGGCGTAGAAGGTTCCCAGTACTATACCGGTACTAGGGGTGAGCATAAGTGAGGCGAAAGGGGTTTGGTGGTCGGAATTTAGTGAAATTTGGTGAGTGTGACCATGGAAACGGCCAATCTTGGGGTTTTTTTTCGGGGGGAAAGTTAGGCGAACCCGGGAAAATTCAGGCTCAAGAACCTCATGAAATTCTGCTCAATAGGAACCAGCTCGCCTCACTTACCCTGAACCCCCGGTAATCATAATCCCACATGTATGAACATGATGAGCTGGAGACCCCTAAAGCCTCGGTTACTCGGACATAGAGTATATTTTCACCTCTAGGAGGTTACCGACACTATTTATACTTGTATTGCATCTCGCAACTATAAATCTGATGCCGGGTAATAGCGTCCCTTGCAATAGGAGCCCATGTCGTAGAAAGTGCTGATATATTAAGCTCTCCTGTAACGGACTGATTTTATATTGCCAACCTGCAGATCGAGTGGTTTTTGGATTGGGTGGCTTTAGTTAGTATGAGGGGGATTGTATCTGGAGGGTGCTACTGAGGGAGAGGAAAGTTGGATGCACAATATTTGCCGGCGGTGTTGGGGGTTGGCTGTGGGGTTAGGAACTGAAACTAGGGTTTCTTTTCCTTGCCTCTATATCATAGTGAAGGCGGGGACCGGGCCCTTCAGGATTTGGGAATGGAAGCATTGGAGTAACGGTAAAACTGGAAGAGGAGATTGTATTTAATGGGTAGGGGAACAGTCAAGGGGAGTCTACTACTATATCTGCCTGGATTAAGTTTACCACTTTCAGCCAACCAATATTTTCTCATTCGAGTGGTATACTGAATTGGAAAGAATAAGATGGGTGATGATGTACTTGAATCCATACTGTTAACAACATCGTGGGTGTTCTGACTTTGCAATCCAGATAGGGATGCTCACTCACGGGGATGGAGGGGGGTATGGTTCATATGGCGCAGGCCTACTTCTACAGCTGCCAAATTCTATGGTACTATAAATTAGCGTAGTCTTCATGGGATTTGAGGGCAATTGAAAATTTTTCTCCATTTGTGGCCGGTCTGCGCCGGCAGCCCAATGGCGCGCCATCTCTGGAAAATATGAACATCCCTTGCTATGGAGGCTCATGCCGCTGAAAGTTCTGAGAGATTTGATGGAGGTGGTAGCACAGTCGTGTAGATGTACTCGAGTATTTAAGAGAAGGAGGTTGTGGTGTATATTCTCTTTGGAGGTTGTCACCTTGAGTACTGTAAAAACTCGAATGCAAGGCCAGTGTGCTATGTCGTTGAAATCCCCCCCTCTGGGATAGGAGTAGGCGAGTCACAGCAACTCACCAAAAGAAGGAAAGATACACAGCGCTTTACCACGAGAGGTAATTACAACGACATAGCACATTCGAGTTTTTACGGTATTATAGTGGAAACTATACATGCATAGCCCCATACATCCGTTCATGGCCTAGAAAGTTCACTCGTCCAGACTTCGGTGTTCCTCTATCACATGTGCGCTTCTTGTTGCCAGCGCTCCTCTCTGCCCCTAATACAACTTTCTACTACTGGGATTATTATACCGTCAAGATTAAGCTCCCTCGCAACTATAAGGTTTTATATAGCTAACCTACAGATCGGGTGGTTTTTGGACAGGACTTAAAGGTGAGGCTTTAGTTAGTAAACGAGGGGGGTTGCATCCGGAGGGGGCTATCATACTTACAGAGGAAATTTGGATGCTGTGCCGGGGGTTAGTTGTGGGGTTAGGAACGGAAACTAGGGCTACTTTTCCTTGTCTCCATACCGTGGGTAGAGCCCCTCTTACTTCTCGATTGGGGCCAACAAAAGTGTTTTTCATACCGGTTTGGTGGGGCTATGGGGGGTTACTATCATACTGGATTGGGTTGTGTTGTGTGGTATGCTACGGTATGTGAACTACTATTTAAATCCGCTGTATAGTAAAAAGTAAATAAAATAAATAACCAAAAAATGTTCTTAATCGCGAGTTGTAAGAAAAGTGATAGTATTAGTAGTTTTTTTCTTTCTTGTCTTCCTAAGATCGCAAGTAGACTACTATCCTTTATACTAAGTATTTCGAGCCTGATAGATATCCGTTCAAACCACACAATCTACCTATTCCAGCCATCCCATGACATTCCGTCTAGTCCACTCCATTCCATTAGATCCATTCCATTCCTCCTACTTCATTTCAGCCAGCCCATTCGTCCCAGCCATTCTGCCCAACTCCGAATCCACACACATCCGTTTCAGAGGTTATCCGGAAGCATACTAGCCATTCCTTACAACACGCTGAATTTAGACAAGATGGGTGACGACCTGTGACGCAGTAATAAAACAGACCAGGAGTAGGTGGTGGTGGCTATTACCTACTTGGATATGACAGCGCTCAAGTGTAGCAATCTGTATGAATAGAATCAGGCAATGTTTGGGTTTTTTTCTGCGCGTACTGCGTTATTCGTAGTAGTTTTGTTCGTATTTCGGGGCAGAGTACGAGGCTAGTAGGGAATTTTTTAATCGTTCGGGATGGGAAGGATGGGTGATCCGGTTATCCTACTTGTACAACAAATTCCTCTGCAAGCACAGGGTTTTATGGAAATAGACATGGCCCACTTCTTTGTTCGGGTAACTCACTTGTACGGTCACTTTAAAAATCACCTGGTACAGAAGACTAAGGGCCTTGTTCTTTCAGAATTCACAAGAAATTTATGATACCTCCTGCATTCCTTTTGTCAATAGTTTAGAGGTAATCTTAGATCCAGAATTACCCTAGGCTTTGAGAAGACTATTCGTCGCATGCAACGACTCCTCGAATTACCGCTTAGGTTAGCCATCCAATGGCATTTGATTTGATTTTGACCAGTTCACTCCTCGGCCATTGATAAGGTGGGGTATATTATGAGAGATGGGTTGTGCTTGAAGCAGCCTATAGTGACACGGCAGTGATATTTGAATTTCTCGCAGCTCGACTAATTCATCCATAAGGCTTGATCAACTGGCACTTGTACTCGAGTGCTAAGCGAGACGATTACATCCCAGGCCCTGTAGTGTTCATCGCGGCAAAGGATTTGTGCTGTACGCGCCAAATATTCGCGTTTTATTCTGGCAGTGCTGTGCCGCACATATCTGGTGTCCACCAGCAAGACAGTGCTTGCAGATGTGTGGAATTCGTTGTTGCACAGGCAGAGTATTCTTTTGCGCAGATCTAGGGGAGATTGGATGAACAGTCATAGTATCGGTGTGGTCCCACAATGACCCCCGCTTTTCGTTTCTTCAGCCTCGAGGAATTCCACTGAGAGTGCTCCAGCAGTCGACCGGCTCTATCATCCGTCATCTATGATCTTCTGAGCAGCAAGATTCAGAAATGTCCCAATCATTCAGTCATAACATCAACTCTTTGAACACCACCGTAAATAACTTTACCTTTGCCGGTGACCGATCGGATATCCTAGGCTAGCTATCTCCGCTCAATCCAAAGTTACGGCATCAGGATATTCAAGGTCGCCGAGTTGAAGCTCTGGGGGAATGGCTCCTACAAACCGAAGAATTTAGAAGATGGCACGCTGGTGGTGGGGAAGGCGAATCGGACAACGCAGTGTTGTTTTGCTATGGAGATCCGGGGGTTGGAAAGACTTTTAATAGGTAACGAGGACGAACCTCCTCCAGAAAGGGAAGAAAAAGGGCAAGTGCTGACAAGCTATGGTGTTAGTTCATTGGTGACAGATAGGTTGTGTGATCAGGCCAGAGGCCGAAAGGTCGCGGTTGCATGCTTTTACTTTGACTTTGCAGCCCAGAAGGAGCAGTCACCCGCGAGTATGCTAGGTGCTCTGCTTAAACAGGTCGTGAGTGGGCTGGAAGAGATACCCGAGGAAATAGCGCAAGCATATGAAGAACACAAGAACGTGATCGATGGGCGGGGACCTCAGCTTGCCGATATTGTGAAGATGCTGCAGACTACCACTTCCAAAAAGCCCACATTCATATGCATCGATGCTCTAGATGAATGCGCGGCGAGATATCGAGTCAAACTTCTTCGTTCGCTTAATGAGGTTCTACAAAGGTCTCCAGGCACCCGGGTGTTCGTAACAGGAAGACCGCACATCCAGGCTGAGGTCGAGAAGTGTCTTTCCGGAAGAGTAACGACCATACGCATCACTCCCAAGACACACGATATCATTAACTATCTTCGTGCCAGACTAGACGAGGACACAATGCCAGATACGATGGACAGTAGCCTAAAGGCAGAAATCCTAAAGAAAATTCCCCAAGATATTTCCGAAATGTATGTAGGAGCAACAACACAGGAGAAGGTACCTCAAGTTATGTGCTGACAGATACATATCTAGATTCTTGCTAGTCTCGTTGAATATAGATGCGATCCTCCGGGAAACCACAATCAGTCGCAGGCGACAAAAGCTCAGCGCAACCACCGACGGCCCGGGATTGGAGGGTGTTTATGGCGAGACGTTAAGCCGGATAACCGGACAGGGCGAAGAAAAATCGAGGCTCGGCATGGCCACGTTGATGTGGATATCTCACTCGGAGCGGCCCTTGAAAGTCGACGAACTGCGTCACGCCCTAGGAGTTGAAATAGGATCGCCGGATCTCGATGGCGATAATGTCCCTTCAATAGGAACATTGCTCACCTGTTGTCAAGGACTTGTTACCGTAGACAAGGAGGGTTCCACGGTCCGGCTAATTCATTTTACTCTTCAAGAGTACCTCCGGGCCCACCCCCAACCTTTTGGCAAAGCTCACTCGGTAATGGCAGAGACCTGCCTAAGTTATCTGAATTCTCGTCAGGTCAAGGTTCTTTCGACTAATCCCTCTCCTGATCTCCGGGGCGCACCTTTTCTGGAATATTCTTCTCTATATTGGGGAATACACGCGAAAAGAGAGCTTTCAGATTGTGCGAAACAGCTTGGGCTGAAGCTATTTGATGACTACGACAACCATATCTCCACGGAGATCCTTCTAAAGGCAGGGAAATCGCGTTTCTTCCGTCTTAATTTCAATAAGCCTTCCCTGTTTAGTGGTCTACACTGCGCATCCTTCTTCGGGATTGTTGGGATTGTGGATGGCTTAGTAACAGCGGAAGACTGTGATATCAATCAAACAGACTGCACAGGTAGTGCGCCTCTGACATGGGCTGCTTTCAATGGGCACGAAGGTGTTGTGAAAATACTACTCGGACTAGATGACGTCAAACTCGACAGACCGGATATCAACGGCCGAACACCGCTCTTGTGTGCTGCTGAGAATGGGAACGAGGGGGTGGTAGAAATGCTACTCGGGCGGGGAGACGTTAACCCCGACAGACCAGATATCAGTGGCCGAACACCGCTCCTGCGTGCTGTTGAGAATGGGCACGAGGGAGTGTTGAAAATACTACTTGGATGGGGCGGCATCAGCCCCGACAAGCGGGGTATCTACGGCCGAACGCTGCTCTGGAGTGCTGCTTTTTATGGCCAAGAGGGAGTGGTGAAAATACTACTCGGACAGGACAACGTGAACCCCGACAACCTGGATATCAACGGCCGGACACCGCTCTGGGGTGCTGCTGAGAATGGGCACGAGAGAGTGGTGAAAATTCTACTTAGACGTGACGACGTCAACCCCGACAAACCAGATATCAGTGGCCGAACACCACTCTGGGGCGCTGCCGAGAATGGGCACGAGGGAGTGGTGAAATTGCTACTCGGACGGGACGACGTCAACCCCGACAAACCAGATGACAACGGCGATACACCGCTCTTGTGTGCTGCTGAGAATGGGCATGAGGGAGTGGTGAAAACACTACTCGGACAAGGCGACGTCAGCCCAGACAGATGGTGTATCTACGGCCGAACACCGCTCTCGAGCGCTTCTTATTATGGTCATGAGGGAGTGGTGAAAATACTGCTCGGACGGGACGACATCAACCCCAACAAACCTGATATCAACGGCCGAACGCCACTCCGGGGTGCTGCTAAGAACGGGCACGAGGGAGTGCTGAAATTGCTGCTCGGGCGGGACGATATCAACCCCGACAAACCAGATGACAATGGCGATACATCGCTCTTATGTGCTAGTGAGAATGGGCATGAGGGAGTGGTCAAAATACTGCTCGGACGGGACGACGTGAACCCTGGCAAGCCGGACATTTCTGGTCAAACACCACTCTGGCGTGCTGCCTCGAGAGGGCACGAGGGAGTGGTGAAAATCCTACTCAGACGGGACGACGTCAACCCTAACAAGCCAGATAGCAATGGCAAAACACCGCTCTGGTGTGCTGCTAAGAATAGGCATGAGGGAGTGATGAAAATACTATTCGGAAGGGACGGTGTGAACCCCGACAAACTAGACAATTACGACCGAACACTGCTCTTGTGGGCTACCGCGAGAGGGCGCGATGGAGTGAATATGTTACCCGGGCGGAACGACGTGAGCCCCGGCGATACCAATGAGTACGACCATACACGGCTCTGGTGGGCTGCCGAGAATGGGCACGAGGGAGTGGTGAAAATGCTACTCGGACAGGAGGACGCCAACCCCGACGAACCAGATAGCGACGGCCGAACACCGCTCTGGTGGGCTGCTCTGAATAAGCACGAGGGAGTAGTGAAAATGCTGCTCGGGTGGGGCGACGTCAACCCCAGCAGGCCAGATAACAATGGCGAAACACCGCTCTGGTGTGCTGCTTTTAATGGGAACGAGGGAGTAGTGAAAATACTACTCGGACGGGAGGACATCAACCCGAACAAGCCTGATATCTACGGCCAAACACCACTCTTGTGCGCTTCTATAACAGGGCACGAGGGGATTGTGGAAATGCTACTCGGACGGGACGACATCGACCCCGACAAACCGGATATCTACGGCCAAACGCCACTCTTGTGTGCTGCTATAATAGGGCACGAGGGAGTGGTAGAAATGCTACTCGGACGGGACGACGTGAACCCCAACATGCCGGATAGCGGCGGCCGGACGCCTCTCTGGTGGGCTACTAGGCGTGGCCAAGTGGGAGTGAGGGTGTTGCTAGAGCCGCCGGCACCTCCGACTCCCAGCACGGCATAAGGTCATCGAGCCATCGCTTACCTCACCGTTCCCGACTGCGGATAGCCTATGTGCCATTTCTCCAAGGACCGTCATAAATACGCCCCCCCATCACCTCCTACCTCGTCCCCCCCTCCCCTGCCTCCTTCCCCGGGCCGAGACACCGCCTTGCAGTAATATCCCCCTTTCCTTTCCTTCCGGGGCAAGCCCACTACGGAGGCTCTAATCAAATACTTTCCCTTTCGTTGCAGAAAATTATTTGCGATGGGGATGCACAGATCACATACCCATCCAATTACTCCACACGCATTCTCCTGTACAGTCGAAATTTACTAATTTCTGCTTGTAATCTAGACTTTGGAGTCGCTGGGGGTATTTCTATAGTATTTTATTGAGATAGGATAGTGCGGTCTCCGTCGTGTTCCTTTTTATTATTAGTTTCAGGTTCTATATCCTCTGTGCACATTTATTATTCATTCATTTTTTCCCCAATTCCTTTTTTTCTCCCTCAGGCGTGCTGTCAGGGTTGTTTAGATGCAAATATAGAGAACAAAAAATTCGAAGTACCAGTAATTCCTGACGCTCGTGAAAGCGACCGGAGTGCAAGCTGCTAACTGAGGTATGGGAGTGGTGAGTTCTCATTATCAAGGTGGTTTATATTGTGAACCACCGGCACTTTGATTGATAGCAGAATCTGGACATCGCAAGAACTACGACTACATCTCTGGAATTCATCACTTCTCGCATAAAGGACAAACACGAATAATCTGGAAAACGGAGAACGAAGTAGGAGCTGGGTGCGCATTGAAGAAGGGAGCAAGAATGGAAGGGAAGGGAAGGGAAGAAGAAGCGTTAGGAATGGAAGAGAGGTGAAACAGAGGAAATGGAGAGAACCGGCGTGAAGAGGTTGGGCAGAGGGAGAAGAGACGCAACGAATGCTATCGTGGGGAAAGGGGGTCTAGGAAAGGAAGAAGTTAGAATGTAGAAGTTTTCTGAGCTATGTATTTAAGGACACTAGTTCCCCTCCTGAGTGCGACGATAGAATCAAGATCAAGACTTTCTCCTCCGCTATCTATCCCCCTTCCAAGCAGATAATCTTTAGTTTTACTTTAGTTTAGTGAGGATCATGCTTTCATACTGTTGCCCCTGATCTCGAAGGTGTGGTTTGTAGGCCGTCTACCCCCTCTGGTTCTTCTTTGTGAAAGAACATCAGCACAGTTAAGACCCTTCCAACAGTGAAATCAACCCCCACTCCATAAACACGGATATCCTCCCCGACTCGCCGGGTGTGATTGAACGGCCCGTAGCCCTGCGAGATGCCGCCGACTTGCGAGCTAGTTGGGATGGATATAAAGTTACCATCCCGCACTAACCATCTTTTGCCCGCGACAATTTCCTTTAATTTTGCAGTTCTCAGGGTGCCCCGTGAAATTCTCTGATAGGGTGCCACGGGCCCATACAATCACTCCTGATAGGTAGGAGAAATTCTTGCTGCCTCTGGGGCATTAGTGTCCAAAAATAGGGCGCATTACGGCACCGTATAGTATTTATGCAACAAGGCAAATTACAGCTGTAAAGTACAACACCGAGAAACGGCACCTCGCACTATGAAACTTAATATCGTGTAATACCCTCTCTCTCAGTAGGCGTCTATCGCGCAGAAAGTGCTGATAGAGCAAGTTCCCTCATAGCGGGCGGATTTTTATATTGCCACCTACAGATTAGGTAGCTTTTAGACTACACTTAAAGATGAAGCTTTAGTTAGCATGTGAGGGGCATTGCATACGGCGCTAGAAGGGAGAAGAGAGTTGGATGCACAGTATTTGTCAGCGATGCCGGGGGTTGGCAGTGTGGCTAAAACCGAAAATTGGGGTCTCTTTCCCTCGCCTAGACGCCTTGAGTGGAGTCCCCTCTCTTACGCCTCGATTTGTATCGAAAATACTTTTCATGCAAGTCTGGTTAATAATGTCTAGCGGGGCTATGGGAGGTTACTGTGCCATATTTGATTGTGTTGCATTAATATGGTATCTTATGTGATTTACAGTTCAAATCCTCTATGTTGTAACGACCGTATTGATTCAGAACGAAACCGCGGAGGTGCCTGAACATTTATACACTCAAGAACTACCAGCCGCCGCTTCCCTAGGTTCATGCGGCCTCACTCGCCACGTTGCCCACCTCATCGCCAGCTGACGGCCGACCATACCAGATATAAAAGGATGCTCCAACACTCCAAATTAAGACAAGACGAGTGACAACCCGTGATGCAGTAATAAAAACGACAAGGAGAGAGTAAGTTAGTGATAGAAGCATCTCAGCAAAAGTGTCAGTAAAATGGGCTTTTTACACCAAAAACATCGATTTTTAGCTGCCCGTAGCCTATGGACCGCAGAGAATTTTTCAACCCAACTTCTTGTATACAGCTACAATGCTCTTCTGCAGCTCATACACAACTCTCAATAAATTTGGTGAAAAATTGCAAAAGTCATGTAGTCCTAAAGTTTTGAGTACGCTGAAAAGAATCATTTTAGATACAAAACCGGCATTGCAACGGGTGTGGCCTTTGAAGACTGGTAGCTTAGCCGCATAGAGTAAATTGACGTAAGTGGTGTCAAGAAAAGCTGCAGGGAAGGTGAATATGATTAGGTAAGTTGTGAGTATTATTTGATGAAATTCCAGGTGGGTGTTGGCCAAGCATGGCAAGTTTTGGTGCAAAAAGGTGTTTTCACCAACATTTTCTTGGGGACTTTGCTCAGAATTAATAGGACTTTTCTGTTGCCTGGTCCCCAACCATGTGAACCCCGATGCATGCCAAACTGTACCGCCTATAAAATCCCCTGCTTTTTCCAATGTTACGGTGGCAAGTAGACATCTTTTGAAAATGGGCCTTTTGTATGGAAGGGTGAGTCTTTTTTGCCGTCAAGATTGTACATATCCGGTGTTCGCTGGCAGGAGAGCGATTGGGGATGTGTGAGATTTCCTGTCGCATGGGCAGAGTACTGGAATTGTGTTGCCTGGTTGTGGGGGGAGCGATTTGACGATCCCGAGGTATCGGTCGGGTTCCACAATGATCCCCGCATTTCTTCAGCCTCGAGGATTTCCGGGGCTAATAGTCGGCCGACTCCATCATCCGCCATCCACATCATCCGTCATCTACGATCTCCTCAGTAAAATGCAGAAAATGTCCCAATCATTCAGTAATAACATCAACTCTTTGAACACCACTGTTAGTAACTTTATCGTGGCCGATAACCGATCTAATATCCTAGCATGGCTATCCCCACTCAACCCAAAGTTACGCCATCAGGATATTCAAGGCCACCGGGTTGAAAAGTTGGGGGAATGGCTCTTGCAAACAGAGGTGTTTAGAGCCTGGAACGCGGGCAGTGGAGGTGAATCGGATAACACAGTGTTGTTTTGCTATGGGAACCCGGGAGTTGGAAAGACTTTTATTAGGTAACGAGGACGAACCTCGGGAGAGGGAAGAAAAAGGGCAAGTGCTGACCAGCCATGGTATTAGTTCATTAGTGATAGACTGGTTGTGCCATCAGGCAAGAGGCCGAAAAGCCGCGGTTGCATGCTTTTACTTTGACTTTGCAGCCCAGAAGGAGCAGTCGCCCACGAGTATGCTAGGTGCTCTACTTAAACAGGTCGTGAGTGGGTTGGAAGAGATACCCGAGGAAATAGCGCAAGCATATGAAGAACACAAAAACGTGATCGATGGACAAGGACCGCAGCTTACCGATATTGTGAAGATGCTGCAGACTACCACTTCCAGAAAGCCCACATTCATATGCATCGATGCTCTAGATGAATGTGCGGCGAGATATCGAGTCAAACTTCTTCGTTCGCTTAATGAGGTTCTACAAAGGTCTCCAGGCACCC
>Ga0307509_10001735_pt1 | contig 36252 bp, 38 predicted proteins | sample 10_EM_MG_FD_202245 | JGI IMG/M metagenome (GOLD analysis project Ga0307509, IMG submission 202245) | Populus trichocarpa ectomycorrhiza microbial communities from riparian zone in the Pacific Northwest, United States - 10_EM | ecosystem: Host-associated > Plants > Roots > Unclassified | place...
CTGAGGCGCAGTTTTTAGGATGGGGGGGGGGGTTGCTGAAGACTACCCGTAGGTGTGAGGGTTCCCCAGAATGTTCTTTCACTTCGAGTCAGGAAGACAATATAATCAGAGGTGGAGCAAAGTAAAGAACCCCCCCCCCCGGGGTTCAACTGCAAAGGTTTTCGGGTATCTACCTCCGCCGCAGGTCTAAAATAGTGAATATAACACATACGTACTCGGAAGCCGCGGCATAATACGTGATACTTCTCAAAAATTCGAGTCTTTTTGTCGGAGCGGCCTCAGCACTCGATCCCCATGTTTAGCGTCTAAGTATGGGGTGCCCTAGCTCCACCTTTTCGTCGTGAGCATTGAAAGAGGGTCGGCAGGTGCAGTATCCTACATCCGGACTCGTTATCACCAATTATCGTGGCCTGTGCGTGGCAGGGTTAAGGAGTGAAAATCTCAGGGCGAAGCAGGCCATAGAGGATTTGAACACGATTACCGAGGCAGTAATCCTTCATAGACGAGTAGACACAAACACTACATTTCTTCCCCCGGATTCCCTTTTTTGGTAGAGGTTGTAGGTGATTAGTTGCCAGGTCTTTGTCTTCCAAGATGGTGTGTCTGCTGTTATAAAGGGTTCCAGACACTACTCACCTAGCCATGACCAAGGTGACAAGGTGACCCAACCGCCCCGGTCATGTGAGCTTGTTTTGTTTGAATACCGCCCTTAGTATCATACCTCACACAGTTTTCAATCTCTAGAAAAATAACTCACAGGTGCCCTAGCTCTTATCAGTTCCAGGGCTGGCGCGAGATAGCCACCGTACCTCAATCACCAATAATCACTCCGCTTTCTGGTTAGCTATTTTCGCAGCGCACTCTAGCCCCCCCCCCCCCCCGAGGCAATAGCAGCAGAAGCGCTATCATTCCAGAAGCGACAGTGGGGGAAGTGCTTAATCATCCTTGCCAAAGAGTTGTTCGCCCTCTAATACCGAATCTATTATGGCTCTAAACCCCAAGATCTAGTGTTGAAAGCCATCACCCACTTGAAAAAATCGGAGTGGAGGAGAGCCCGCGCTCAGCCTGTCAGTGCAGGGTGATACTTGATTGTCTAAGGGAGGTACGGTAGATTAGGGCTATGCCATTGGTAACTTTTTCTTGCGAACATACTTAGGCAACCCTTTACTAGGTTTACTGCAGGTACAAGTGCAAGTACCGCATTAATTGGATATACACGAAATCGCGCTAACGCGAAGGGTCGGCGTGGGTTAATTTTGAGGGGGTGGCGGGGTAAGCGAATATCAAGAAGAGAGTGAGTGACAGTTACCGTAGATGACCAATTCATTTGGGCAATCTGCTGCATTTGTCACAGCCTGATGGCTCGCTGGTTCAAAATTCGCTTTGCTATCGTACCCCAAGATCTCCGGTGTTGATAGACTCGGGGATGACAGGGTTGCCGCTCATGGCGCACAACGGGTATCTAGGTAGGGTTAGGTGTGCGACTGCCTTTGCTTCCTACGGTACCTCGAACTGAAATGTCACTTGTACTCCTATGTATGATACTAGTAGTTTGCAAACTACCGACCAAACATTACATCCACCTCATCAGCACCGCCAAATCTTCATTCCTCCGCAACGTTTGCAACACCTTCGTCCCAGGGCAACCCAGGAAAAATGCCCGAGCAGCCGAGCTGTGCTTGGGATGGCCCGACTCCGGCACCCACCCCCAATTCGGATCCGGTTTCCTTCGAGTTTTCAATTCCTCGATCAACGGGGAACCCTGACGTGATGCCTAAGTATCCTCAAAGTCCCCAATACACTCAGACTTCGCCACCAAATCAGACTTTACCTGAGATTACGGCTATCCCTCACCTTGTGGCGGGAGGCAATTCAAGTCAGCCCGACCCCATCAAAGATTCTTTGTCACCCGACCAGCTATTGCAACAACAGGAAGCCAGGTGGCTTCGATGCTTTGAGGAGCAGGAAAAGAAGCTTCAGGAGCTTCAGGAGCTTCAGGCTACGTTTTTCGAGTCGTCCCGATTGTCTGACGCCAACTATCAGGAGTCGTTTGAGCGCATTGAGAAGGAAAACCAAAGGTTTCTGGAACAAGAGGTGAAAACCGAGACACGAATTGTTGGATCCTCTCCACTTCTGGTTTCCCTACTATTTCTAACCGGGATATTGTGTGCGCTTCTGTATGAAAGAATTGATGATATGAAATTGCAGGGAGGTTTCAACCTCGCTGGCGCGTTGAGTAAACAATCACGACCCCTTTTTATTTTAGTTGTTGCTAATGTTAGGTTGCAGAGCTCATGGTATATGAGGCAAAACTGATCAAGAAGATCAGTACCGATTGCCCACCTGGTGTTCAGGCCGGACTCAATGCACTGGCCAAGACAGAGGCATTCACTAATATTCTTCACAAAGAAGTAGCCACCCGCAACCTTGTCTTTGAGGATGTTAGCCCATGCATCGGTTCTCTCTACAGCAAAACTCTCAAACACGCCAATGGTAATGATTTTCTCACTATTATTCTTCGCAACCAGGATTATACAGCGAACGAATGTGCTGCCCTTGCCACTTTCCTGAAGGTAAAGGATGAGTGGGGGCATTGGCCAGACTGGGCGGAAGAATGAAGGAGACGGCAGACTAGGCACTAAGCTAGGCACTTTGTTTTACCTTGGCCACAATTGTTTACTTTCAGTGTTCATGTGTTGCTGGCTGTGGGAGAATCAAATGGTACGGTGTCGTGGAAGGCGTTGTTGTTCATAGCAATTGAATAAACTAAGCTTAAAGCATGATGAAGACTTCCATGTCAAGAAAAATGCTGCATCGTAGAGAGTTGCAGAAGTATGGAATCAATGCATATCAATGCATGCTTTCCCGAAAAGGTGGTCTGCAGCGACTTCACAATGTCGGAAGATTGGAGTGGCCGCCTACCGACAACCATTTTCTAATCTTCGTGGGTTTGAGCTATTTCTCTTAGAACCTCTCCCAGCCCACCCACGACCTGTTTGAACACGGCCCCCAGCATGCTTATGGATGACTGTTCTTTTTGAAGTGCGAAGTAAAGGTAACAAACAATATTCAACCGCCACATTTTATCCTCTAGACTAGTTGCAGAAACTGTCTATCACCAAGGAGGGATATCACAACCAGTCAGCACTTGCTTTCTTCCTCCCACCGCCCCAGGTTTGTCCTTTTTACCTAATATACATTTTGCTTACGCTCGTGTCTACATAGTAAAACAAAACTGCACCACCTGACTCACGCCCCACGCTACCGGTATGTGGCCTTGTAAATTCCTCGAGTTGTAAGAGCCATTTCCACATATTTCAACTCTGCTATCCCGCACATCTTGGTGGCGCAGCTTATGCCCCGGTGGCGATAGCCAGGTCAATAATTGTGACCGCTTATCCACAATATTATAGCCATTCCAAGGGTTATTATGAGAGCTTGTAGTAATGGGTTGGCGTAAGGCACATTTTCTTGTTGTTGATGCAGGATAGGTGATGGTGTTGATTAGTTGATGAAATCGCTTGGAGGAACAGAAGAGGGGGAGGGGGATGTTTTGTGGAGACTCATGGATCCCACTGCACAGCGCCACCCAATCAAATTCCCTCAAACTTACCCAACACAAAATTTTGCAATGTCATGGACAGTTCCCAACCGTCCAGTCCGTCCGTCTTAGGGTGAGGGCGGGACGGACTATAGGGAACTATAGTCCTAGCGCTTGGACCTCCTGTACTAGCCAAGTTGAGATCACAAACAGATTCTTTTGACTTCACGATACATCACCCGTTCCGTCCCCAGCCGTCCGCCGCAGTCCCCCGCCGTCTCCATTCCACGCCGCCCTCAACAGTTCCCGGCTGGCTTGGTACAATACAACCACACCGAACTCACTAACCGAGGCCGCAGGGTAAATCTCTGGCATCACTATTAGCATACCTCACTTAGAATACGAGCAACTAGCATGATTAGTATAGTACGCGCAAAGGAAAATCTAACTCCGCCTCACTCGGTTCATAGAGAGTTGTACGATTTTGGCGGCTGTTGTTGGTCAGGAGGTGACTCCCTTATTGCAATCTCTGTTCCAGTTATATAATGTAATCATATACAATCACCCGTATGTGAAACCGAGTACCGCAAAAACTCGAATAATTGAACCGTGTGCTATGTCGTTGAGAATTCCCTACTTTAGAGTAGGGGCGAAAAGCACAGCAAAAAACGAGCTGCTCAGCCCCTCTGGGGGTCATAAAAAAACAAAAAAACATTAGACCTTACCAGAGGAGGCAACTCCAACGACATAGCACACGGTTCAATTATTCGAGTTTTTGCGGTATGGTGATTGGCTGCGTTGCTGGGGATGAGAAATGATCGGTATTGCGGGAATGGTGACTGGTATCTTGGGATATAGTGCTGGACGGGGAATAACGGTTAGAAGTGGCATTGGAACAGATGAAATCCTGATGGCTGAGAGGAGGGCGCATATTCAGAAGCGAGGCTGGTGATGAGCATGGTGACATGGACTTAAAGGATGCTTGTGATATAGAAGAAAAAGGATCATTTATGTCTACAAGTGAAGAGTAAAGAGAAATAAATAGACTCTATTTTGATCTCTCTAATTCCTTCGAATATTATCATATCTTCATGATAAAGTAACGTTTCCGCTTTGGGCTAGGCGGGGGGGGGGGGGCAGTGTTCCCAACCGTCCATCAAAGGACGCGTAAGCCTGTGTTTTTGTTTCCACCCCTTGTTTCTATCTTTCTTCCTGTCTTCTCTCACGACACACCTTTGCTCTTGTACACACAACTTTCCTCATTACTTTCCTTTCATTAACTCAACACAATAAATCAACGATCTTTATCTCTATTAAAGCGGTTTCACTCCACTACCTAGAATCCCAACCATAAATCATTTCTTTCGCAACCACTATTTGCAACAGTCCCCCGTCGTCCCTCACCATTACCGGCCGCCTTCGACAGTCCCCGGCCGTCCTCAACCGCCCCCGGAAGCCCTCGGCCGTCCCCAACCGTCCCCGGAAGTCCTCGGCCAACACCTGCCGTCCACCCCCCTTCCCTGAACTAACATGTCTCACCCCGTAGGGTCCGAACTATCTACCCACGATCGTGAGTATGAACAGAGCTGGGTGAAGCGGTACGACGAGTTGAAGAAAAAACATCAGGCGAAACTGGTGGAGCTCGACGACGAAATCACGGCAATTTCTAATCTTCAAGTTTGATCCTTACATCTCATTTAGGAATTGTTTCTAATTTCAAAATAGGAGAATATCGTGAGGGAAGAAACCAAGCGGAGCAGGATTGAAGAAAACTTCAATATACGTGGAGCTTTAGGTAAGCAATCACTGTACTCGCCTTTCCACGCTAATATTGGGCACCCGTTTTGTGATAACCTCTCCAGAACTATGTGCTACTGCGGCCGAGTTGCAGTTGGACAGCTAAGGGGGCAATTCCCATAGAAAGTGTCCAACTTTAACTCGGCCACGGGAGTAGAGGGTAGCCTTATGCCGCTTTTCTAAACGGGTGCTCAATCTTGGCGCAGAGACACGAGTACCTGCCAGTCAGACTAACACATTCCAGAGCGAATCGTCTACCAGGCGAGGGAGTTGGGGAAGATTGAGTCGTCCCCGAGGGCGGGGGTTCAGGGTGCCCTAAACGAAATGGCGGGCTTGCCAAAATTTCAGGAGGTTTTGGAAGAGGAAGTTGAGCTCCGCGAGGAGGTGACCAAGGAGGCTGTCCTCGACTGCCTCCATGGATTATACCAGGACCTCTCGGTGGCTGCCCATGGAACCACCGGCACCCTTACCCTATACCATAGGCACTATGAGTCGCCGAACGAAGTTGCGGCCCTTGCCTGCCTCCTCCGCCTCCAAAAAATGTCGCACAACCCACTCGATTGGGTTGAAGTTAAAGAAGAAAAAAAGGCTAATAGAGGACGGGAAGGGCAGGCAAAGGATGAGGAGGAGGGGCCAGCAGATGAAGGGGGGGGGGCGGTGAAAGGATGCGGAGGGGGGTCGGGCAAACGACGGGGAGGGTAATAGACCGGTAGGGGGAGGCAATAGATCCGGAGGGGGGGAGGCGGGAGGTTGACTGATTACAGCAACCGGGGAGGGTGGGAGGGCGGGAAGGCGGGCAATAGACCGGAAGGGGGGGGGGCAAGAGATCGGGAGGGGGGGGCGGGGAAATGATGGGGGGTGGGAGAAAGTTAGAAGGACTCTCTTTGTATTATAATACTTCATTTTTAAGGATTTCTGTGATTCCTGAAACCCAAGATACTTATTTTGCGTGATCCGAAAGCTCTCGTTTTGCGTGCATTCCCCAATACAGAACAGAGTATTGGAGAAATGGTGTGCCCTAGAGATCGAGACAGGTAATGGCCGAGAGAGCCTTGACCTTCTACGAATTCAGGTGACTTAAGCAGGTTTCCGCCATTGTCGAGCGAGTTGTACCGAAAAGCCGGGTATGAGCCCGCAGATACTCTTGAAGGGTAAAGTGAATCAGCCGAGTATCGGAAGTCTCCTTGTCTACTACACCAAGTCCTTGGCAACAGGCTAGCAATGTCCCTATTGAAGGGACATTGTCAGCATTGAAGTTCGGTGACCCTATCTCGACTGCTAGGGCGTGGCGCAGTTCGTCAGACTTCAAGGGTTACTCCGAGTGAGAGATCCACGTCAAAGCGGCCATGCCAAGCCTCGCCTTCTTCCCACCTTGTCCCTTTATCAGACTTATCGTTGCGCCATAAGTATCCCCCAACCCCTACCCATCGATCATTGCATTGGGCTTCTGTCGCTTCTGGTGGATGGTGGTTTCTTGAAGGTTCGCATCGATATTCAGTGAGACTAGCAGGAATCCTAGGACCCCCCGGAGGCATAGTACAACCATCCCAGGCGAGGCTTCTCCACTCATATTAGCACCGAACTTAATACTCTAAGCTCGAAGATCAAATCCTTCACAGCAAGACGTTACTTCGGAGAATATTATGAGCTGACACGGTAGCATTAGGCGATTTATGCTTTTAGTGCAAGCTTAAGATGGATTCTTCCTTTTTACCGATTGGTTGCCCTAGCTAGTTGGAATTGGGCTAACAGTGATTTTGAATTTTTCCTACAGGATTGTGCAGGTTGGGCACGGAATGATGGAACGGTATAAAGTGCCCGAGGCAGAGCAGAAGCGCCCATTGGATTGAGGTAGGCTGGGCCCGAATAGCTAAAAGTAGGCTCACTCAGAACCGAACAGAACGGCTCCAAATATTCTGCACCCGCCGGGAAGGCCGCAGTACATAACCCGAAAGGCTTTGGCTCAGTACTCGAGCACACCAGCAACGCATTGCGCAGTTCGCTAAAGACCGCGGGTGAGGTTGTTTCACCGCGGCCCATATCGGTAGTTCTTGAAACCCCGTCCAAAAAGCCACAACGTCGATCATATATATAAACATTGGACATCTGATATATGATATTAGGGTAAGAACCCAAATCTAGAGAAGAAGAGAAAAAACAATGTTTGCTCGTGCTGTGCTAGCGCCCCCCGCTCTATAGCCGTCTTTTCATATATTCCTTTAATTCCTGTATCCGGAACCTCTTATAATGGAGAATCAGAGCAGAAAATAAAACGGCTGCCCGATCCTCTGATACCGCAAGACTAGCCGGGGCTCTGCCAGTCTGAGGCGCAGTGTTTAGGAGGGGGGGGGGGTTGTTGAAGACTACCCGTAGGTGTGAGGGTTCCCCAGAATGTTCTTTCACTTCGGGTCACGAAGGCAACATAATCAGAAGTGGAGCAAAGTAGAGAAACTCCCTCCGGGAATGGCTGCAAAGGGTTTCGGGTATCTACCTCCGCCGCAGGTCTAAAATAGTGAATAACACATACGTACTCAGAAGCCGAGGCATGATACGTGGTACTTCTCAAAATTTCCAGTCCTTTTGTCGGAGCGGCCTCAGCACTCAATCCCCATGTTTAGCGTTTAAGTATGGGGTGCCCTAGCTCCATCTTTTTGTCGTGAGCATTGAAAGAGGGTCGGCAGGTACAGTACATCCGAACTCGTTATCACCAATTATCATGGCCTGTGCTTGGCAGGTTTGAGGAGTGAAAATCTCAGGGCGAAGTAAACCATAGAAAATTTGAACACAATTACCGAGGCAGTCACCCTTCACAGAGGAGCAGACATAAACACGATATTTCTTCCCCCGGATTTTCTTTTTTGATAGAGTATGTAGGCGATTAGTTGCCAGGTCTCCGTCTTCCGGGATGGTGTGTCTGTTGTTATAAAGGGTTCCAGACACTCACCTAGGCATGGCCAAGGTGACAAGGTCACCCAACCGCCCCGGTCATGTGAGCCTATTCCGTTTGAATATCGCCCTTAGTATCATACCCCACACAGTTTTCAATCTCTAGAAAAATAACTCACAGGTGCCCTAGCTCTTATCAGTTCCAGGGCTGGCGCGAGATAGCTACCGTACCTCAATCACCAATAATCACTCCGCTTTCTGGTTAGCTATTTTCGCAGCGCACTCTAGCCCCCCCCCCCCCGAGGCAATAGCAGCAGAAGCGCTAACATTCCAGAAGCGACAGTGGGGGAAAGTGCTTAATAATCCTTGTCAAAGAGTTGTTTGTCCGCTAATACCGAATCTATTGTGGCTCAAAACCCTAAGATCTAGTGTTGAAAGCCATCATCCACTTGAAAAAATCGGAGTGGAGGAGATCCCGGGAGGCTGGACATTCCCCTCTCATGGTCTCTGGTACCACGGAAAGAAGGAAACTCTAAGCAGGATTAATGACAATGAGGAGACAAACCAGCAGTTTATGAACCTAGTCCTACAAAAATCAGCCACTTTACAAACTATGGCTAAAGTAAGAGGACGACACATACCGGTGAGGCTTGTGCAGTGTATATTCGTCCTATATTTGAAGCTCTTCCTTTTACATAGCTCTTCTGGGCAGCGCCCATTTCGGTATTTTACAAGATGGGTCTCCCATAGTACTGCAGAGCTTCTCGCCATCCATCCATTTCCGAGGACATGTCTATTAACTAATCGGGGACGAAGGGCAGGGAGAAACGGAATAGACAGAAAAAGGAGAGAAACAGTTACACCTAGGAGAGGGGGGAGAACTAAGATAAAATAATCACCACTCCCAACCAGGATCCCAGCAGGAAATTAAATGAGCTCCAGGGAGAGGTTTTAGAGAGAATCAAGGATTTTTCGTTCCAACAGGCGTCATTCCACCTGAGCTCCCAGATTTCATGCGAAGGAATTTTCGAGCAGTAGCTGTTCCCCGGGGCTCCCATCTGTGGGCAAATACACTGGCCTAGTCATACATATAGACCTCTCCCGGCTAAGAGAGTGAAAGAAATTGAGGTTGTATAATTACTGGATAACATGGCAACCTCTCTCTGCCGCTTTACATGCCATGGATTCTTGTAAGCTTCCGATCAACAGGGAGCGGGGTCCAGTTTAATGTTCTATTTTTTTCTATTTAGGCTAAGCCTGTCCAGCGAGGTCTAGCGGTATGATATTATACAAGTCTTTTTAGCGGTTTTGGGAGTGAGGAAATCAGCACAGCGCAAAAAAGAAGACTAGCAATATCACTCCCCACGGCACAAGTGTAGGCATTTGGTGAGCTAACACTCCACTTTATGGCCTCATTAGTTTTTAGATATTTTGGCTAGTAAGCCACTTTAGTGTGCCCGAAGACCCTATCCGGGCCCCTTGCATTGTGAAATTACCATCTTAATGGACAAAATTGATGCCAGCTCGGCCTAAACTTCTATTTTGAGTGGATCCTACCTAACGCACAATAAGTATTTAAGAAGGTATGTCAGAGGAATAGGTTTTAAGGTGGGACTCTGAACCCAAGTTGGAAGTCGCTGGAAGCGGCCAGAAGTTTGTACTGTACCCGAGTACACTTGAATTAAACTGCCCATGTTTCTTCCATAGGTAGAGCCAAAGGGCGCTAAAACAAACTATAAAAAAAACTTGGAGTGAGAGGCCTAGGGGGGGGCGTGATTCAATGTTGGAGGTATGGTACAAGTATGATATGTCAAAACTCCCGATGTTTTCAAGCCACGAAAAAGCACATTGTTGGCTAAGAGACCTGAAAACAAACTTGCTGGTATATTTAGGGTAAAAGTCTCTGAACTACCGACCACTTTAAACAGAAGTAACGTGACTTCAATATGCTAACGATTGGTTTCGATTCACAGCAGAAAGTTTGGAAATACAGGTATCATACTAATCGAAAATTCCATACTTCTTAATTGCAGAAGCAGAATGGAATCTGGAAAAAGGTGATGTTTGATGATCCCAGACCCACTTGCAGTTGTCATTCAAAGAAAATACCATGAGATCTTGTGTTTGAGGTTGTGAAGGCCGGAAACCGATTTTGTTGAATGTGTCTTTCGTTGGATCCATTAGTGTTTTGATATCATACCCCGATCAAATTAAATCTTAAGCACCGGTTACAGCTAACTGGAACCTCTGATGGGAAAATAGAGTAATAATTGACGACGGCACTGAGTGGGGTTGCGGCGTGTTTCACTAGATCACTGGTGCCAGTCTTGGGGGAAAGGAGATCTTTGTTTTGGCTAGTGTCTCTCAAAGTCCCACGGACCATTATATATATCACCGAGCCAGCTGGCCACAGTCCTGAGATTTTAAAGACATTCTGTTTCTTTTTCCCCATCTTGGACTTGGATAAGACCAGTATGATATCTCACAAGTTACATTCCGGGAACCAGAGTAGGGGCTGTTAGGCTGCACAAAGACAAATTAATAAAAATGCGTTTTTGCTTGGAACGCCGTTTAAGCCTTATTTTGAAGCCTAAATGTGGGCAGATGAAGCCATACACACACTATCATACCAGTATTCTTATCGACATGGTGGTATAGAGAGGGTAGGAGTTCTGATACTAGGGTGGGGAGGAGTAAGGGCTGAGATCTGTGGGTTTCAAAATCTACCTGTGCTCCCACGGGGGCCTTCAAGAGAAAGTTTTCTCTTGCGAATGGACGATACCACTAGCACTAATAACACGAGCATTCTTACTTTTCGCTTCACGTCCAGTCATTTCCTCAGAGATGGCCAAAGCCATAAACGAGTGACAAATTCTGACTGCAAACAAATGCTTGCTCAAGATAATTATCACATAAGCTAAGCCGGGTGTCGAGAAACCCAAGTTTTAGTTGTGAAGACGCTTAATCCATCAAGGTTCCTCTAATGATATTCGATTCATTCTTGGGAACTATCTCCCGCCAAAGATTTTCCCCACTTGGCCTACAACATCCAACATCCAACAAAACAGGTCACTTCAAACCCCACAATCAGTATCTTTTCCGCCCTCGAATAATACCAAAGGTTCTCCAGTGGAATTGCAACATTGGTGGTCAAGGATAGCGGGCTGCTCAAACTCATAATACGGCTGAAGCTCATACACGAGATTTGGGAAATGCTTGGGTATCGGGAAAAAGTAACTATAGAGCATAGCTGGTACTTCCCCACTCGTCTAAAGGAATTTTCAGCTACCTTTGAGAAAGCTGTTGGACTCAGGAGCCTGAGGGATGGGGAGTTAGGATTGTTGTTTTTCTTTTTCATACCTGTTTTTGACTCTGCTGGGTAAAGGCTGTTTGATCCTCTAGAATTCCGGTCTCCTCCGGCAAGTCCTCTCGTGAGAGAATGAATCCCGCTCCAGGAGATTCGTGGTGCCCGAATCTCAGCCCAACACCCCTTTCCCGAGGAATTCACCCCCCCCCCACCCCCCAAGATCCCCAGATGTCAGCTATCAATGCTTCCCTAATTAGCTCCTACTTTCGCAGGTTGATGGAGCGAACAGTTTTCCATTTTGCTTTTGGCTCTTCATCATCACGTCTAGCTTCGCTTGTGCTTTGATGTATTTCGCTCCAAGAGAAGGTTCTTGAAGGCTAAGAGAAAACGAAATATATGCTACACTTAAGCTTCCTTTAGCTTATAGATATCTAATATAATATCTACCGGCAATTTTCTAAAATCATTCGGACGCTGGGCTCACAAAAATTCCTATAAATACAATCTTTAGAGCAAAAAAAAACGGAGTGTATTCCATAGCTCTTGGTAAAAAGATAGGACAGGGATTAGTGGTAGAGTAGGAAGAGAAATCACCATGATAAATAACACCCGGCATAATGCTCTTTAAAAAAAGATCATCAAATCTTCGGGGGTGAACGACCGCGAGTAAAAAAAACATTCATCAAGAAAAATCTCAACACATTTATCATGAAATCAATCCTTGTCCAACTCCCGGAGAGCTGGTGTGAGTTCAGCACCGGAAGATCATGGGTTACTTGTTCCATTATTGTGCCTTGAACCTTGACCAACATTCTACCTTATCTATTGATTGGATTTGCCACCCCGATCCTAGGGCGCGCTAAGTCCACCTCTAACCAAGTTAAATAACAGGATCTGAGCTGCAGGGACCATCTCCCGTTGGCCATTTTTTAACGGTAGAGCGAAATAATTCAATCTATCTTGTATCATACTGTACCGGCAGGCCCAAAACTTGAGAAACATGGTACCTAACCCCCCAGATTTAACAGAGGCCAGGTCGGACCTAGCAAGTTTAATGAGCTGGTATGATACCAGCCCTCCACCTGTTTTGTCAACGCGTGATCCCCTCGAGTACGAGCACCCTGGTATCATACTTGAGAAAATGGAAAAGCACAGTCGTAAACGCCCTGCGTAACACCAGACAAGGCTGCAAATTTTTAGAGCCTCAAAAGAGTTCTTGGCACTCGAGCTCCCCATTTTAACTGCGGGGCACCCAAAAGTGCCGTACATACAGTACATGCATCAAATGGTTCACCTACCTGTACTCGAGTACCGGTATTTAAAAGCATACCGGGAGTGTAGTTGGCCAGGGCATAGCCTATAAAGAGCACTGCAAAAAAAAGAAATTTCCTGACTCCGCCTAGCTTATTCAGGGAAATCATTGTAGCAGACCAGATTTCTCTGTGCTTTCCCGCCATATAACTACTTTTCAGCCCTGCCACTCAACCACCCTCATCACTTAAGTTAGTCAGAATCGAGATTCAGTATTCCCGGCGATCATTGCTGTGAATAATGGCAAAGCTTTTTTAAGAAGAGCTACTACTCTATACTGCTAATACCAGGCCCTTTTTTTTTGCCGAAATCTGGGTATTATGAAAAAGCAGTTCCCCTAAAAAGGGCTTCTGGATTACTAGTGAAGCCATATTGTTAGCCCCACTCCCCTTTCCCCCCTTCTAGAGCATTTGTTTTTCAGGTTAAATGGAGGCGTCCATGCATCGAAAGATGAATCTCACTTCTGATTTTGGATTGACCACATCTAGTGGTTTTCTTGCTATCGGGTGATTTCTTGTTTGAGGATCTACTCCCCGCATCGTAAAATCCGCAGCCACCCTAAACCTCATAAACCGCTGTCTCAACAAACTGACCCCAACTCAATGACTTTTGGGGGCGAGTGAGTGAGTACCGGTAATAGAAAGAAAACAAAAGTACATTTCCTATGGTAAACTTACCACCGTGCTTTTTAGAGATCACAGAATAGCAGAAGTTCAAGTTTTACCGGATAAGTGGTGTGGGTGAATAGTTTAATGGAGGCTTACTGGGTTTAGTTTGGATAGCAGCATTATGATCCGGGGGTATCATACTATTCAGCACAGTACAGTGCAGGTGGTCCTACGAAGCGGGCAACAATAGTCACCGGTAATTGAAGGTTTCCTACCGAAAACAGCTATATCCACGAGCTTCCAACCACTGATATAACAAAGCATTCTAAACCAAGTCTTCATCTACAGTACATATGAAAAAATTCCCTGGATTTCACTTTCCAGCCCTTTAGAATCCTGCATCTAAACAAGTTCAGGAGTTAACTACCAAGAGAGCTATGGTTAGCACAGTACACTGGTCTCAGCGTAATTTCTGAATATTTTCTATGGGAAATGGCAAGGCTTGGTATAGTATTGTTTCCAACTTCAACTCTCTAAGATTGCTCGCCGAAGTAGCCAGCAATCCCTTAATGACCTGTGAGCACTTGAAGAGATATTTGGCCAGCTTATCAATTTTTGATTTCTTTCAGCTTCAGAATGTATTAAATCGAGAGTGAGAAGTACGGAGGTACAGGGCATAAGTTTTGTAGGTTAAACAGAGGGTGAGGCAGCAAACATCGCTTGTGGAAGCCTACAAAACTTATGCCCTGTACCTCCGTAGACTTGTTTGAGTAAACATGCCATTAGACTGATTTTGTCGCTAGCCTCTTTCGAGCGGTGCCTTAGACTTTCAGCTACCGGAACGCGCGCAGACCAAGACTCGGCTAATCAAGAGGAGAAAAGCATAAGTGAAAGAGGTTTTAAAAATGCAGGCCCAGTAGCAATTATTAACACTTATTCCAACAAGTAGTGTGAGCACAGCGCTGAGTGATATGAGAGTATCACATCCGTCACGGAGCTCATGAATGATACCGCATAAACTGGTGAGAACAGGCCAGGCGCTAGTGCGTTGAAAAAAGAAGCGGCTGAAGTGAAACTTAGGATCGTGTCAAAATAGGAGCCCGGAAAGGGTTAGTTCTTACTACAAAGAGTTAGCCTATGTCGGCTTATCGCAAGACAAAACTGGGGTAAAAATCTTATTTGAACCTACTAGCGCCCGGTCTGTTCTCGCGAGTTTATGCGCTATTCCCCCCTGCCCGAGTGGTCAGTCACAAAGTGAGCATTTTATTGCATTCGAGCGCAAGTACTGTATGCATAGCCCAGCATTGCCTTGAACCGTACTGCCCTTTTCAGCCCCTCCCTATCGAGGAATTACCATTCATCGAAGCCTTGTCTTCTGCCGTACTTCTCACACATTCCCGCTAAGTTTTGGTACCGGTAGATTGGAAAACCCAAGTTCTCACAGCTCTCAATTGACTTAACTTTCAGCCAGATTTTAGGTGAGCACCCGTTCCCGCGATATATGCAGAGTGTACTCCGGTACCTAGTGTTTGGGTCCCTCGGTCTAGCGCGCTATACAGTACTGTACAGTACTCGAGATGCACACTACTCCCCATACCGGGGTACGGACACCCAGGTTGGGGGCGGACGGGGCTTATACTGCACTTTACAGTGCTCCGATATAATCTCAGAAAAACCTTAATAAGATAGCAAGGGTATCATAAATAAGGTGCGGCGAAGAGTTCTCCCCCTTTACGGAGCAGAGGAAGCCACACTCCCGGAAGAGCCGAAACTCTGTTTTGGCGACGATTACGTGAGGTATTGTTGCCTATTGAAGAAATTTCTCTTCCAGCCAGCAGAAGCCAGGCGGTATAGGTATTATAGGATAAATTTATGGTATTGGACCTCCAGCCCGCCTCCTGACTCTCGCTGGCGCATTCCGGTTCTTCCTAGACCATACAAGCACGGATACCGGTACTCTCTCAGGCGCTCACTTGTGCCCAATGACTGCCAGCACCTTACCAGCGTTCTTACTATTTCTCACTTTATTTACAATAAATCTAAATACTATCATACAGTACCCAGTAATAACGACTTTATATCATAACCCGTCTTTTACAATCCTCATCTATCAATTCCCCCACCCCTCCCTGAGGACCCGAACCCCGATGTAATGGCATGATAGTCCCAGAAGTAGAACATTGCTCAAGTATAGAATTAAGAGACAGTAGATACTGTTGTTATGAGGCGCAGATTGTGGAAACACAGATGAATCAGAGAGGGAAAGAAAGTGGAGTCAAGGAGGAAACGACTGTATATTTTTCGGGTTCGTATCCTGCTCGCTTATCTTTCTATCTATGGCGGTAGAGAGGGTTTATATAGGAAATACAAAGAGCTTGCCCAAGGTTCCGCATTCCCGAAAATCCTTCCGGAGAGGCTAATATAAGAAGGGATTCCGGTCCCCTTTACGCCCTGTATTCCGTTGCGTCCTCACCTTTACCCTCCGATCATTTCCAACCACGTAATCGAATAATCATATAGTATACAACGGGAATACCCGTTCCGACTCCTTGATTGATTGATACTAAGTGACAAAGGAGACTACTAAGTAAAGAGTAGTTGAGTAGGAAAGGTACAAAGGAAAAGTTATTCTGTGCGGAGTGATCTCCCGTGATCTCCAACAGATTCCAGTACGAGTGGAGAAGCGTGAATGTGTGTGGGGGCGAGAACCCGAATGGATCCATTGTGCTACCCTTGTAACACTTTTTCTATTACTGAACCTGATGTTAGCCAACAGGTCTACACAGAAGAACAGACGTCTCAACATCTCCAGGCATCGTCACAACGAGTCATTCTCTCTTACATCCATCACGATGCACTTGCCGTGGCTCAGTTTAATAATGAAGCGGTGAGGCATCTTACCTCTCCTTCCCCTTTTCACGAGAGCAATTAGATGACTACCTAACTATCACCCTCTTCGGCGTTTGTCTTCAAGAGATGTCAAAGTTTCAAATCTACCAATATAACAATAGGTGAGTGCAAGATCAGCAGCCCCGTCCCCCCCAAAGAAAAAACAAAAAGGTAAAGGGCGTGCGCAGTATTATAAGTGAAGAAACCAATTGTGGGACCACATTGATTATCATGAGCACGCATTTAGTGATCGAACACCCGAAATCAGTGTCTCACCGTTTTAAAGATAGTTTTTTGTAAGCCACCTCGGCGGTGCGAGGACCCTTTTTTTTCTTTTTCTCCTTTACAAAAATTTAGGTGGAACCATTGTGCTGCGCTGCAACAGAGACATTCAGCCCGGAGTTAGGAAACAGTTGTGTAGGATTTCCGAGCCGAAAAACTTTGTGACACCTTTTTGCACATACAACTAGATCAACTACCCTATCATACCGCAGAAACGCAGCGCCTAAAAAGCGCTTCCTCAAGCCCTGGGCTGAATGACTCCAGTAGTACGCCACCTTCTCAATTACTGAGCTACCAAGGCTGAAGTTAATTGATAGTACGGGGCACTTGCAGATAACTATATCAAGAAGATGGACTCAGTAGATTATGGACACTAAACTAAAGCTCAAAATCCACCACCCGCATTATGGCATCTACGCTTATAGGAGAAAAATGCAGCACCAAAACACCAGGAAATTGTCATCAGACACTATATTGGTGTAGCGATTGCGAATCTGTGTTGTGCGAGAACTGTTGGGGTCTGCAGGCCGTCCACGAGTCTGGGACGGGTTCGAGTACAAGGATAAAGAAGAAGAAGCATGAAAAGACCGAGCTTGATATTGCTGATTACGTTCTCTCGGTTCTCGACCCCGATTTAACTGAAGAGCAGGTCTTGGAATCTCACGTTACCAATGTGCTCACAAGATGGTTTGGTGTTCAGATTGATGAAAATCGTCCGACGAAGGTCTCCCTGAAGAGTAAACCCTTTCTTGAACTAGCCTCAGGATCGGAAAGGGATCCTTCTTCACAATATCCATGCCTAGTATCTTTTGTGGGGGAAACCGGAGCGGGCAAAAGCACTCTGATCAATGCAATGATGAAGGTATTATCAGTGAATTTATAATACAAAATGATCCCTTATGCACTGGCTAATAGAGAATGCAGTCGGTTGGGGCAACTCAGATTGACGAGATCACACCTGTTATCGGGACTAAAATCGATAGTCCGACTAGCGGCGATGTTCATATTTTTCCAGACCCAAAATCCCTCAATACTCATCGGCCCTTATTTTTTGCGGACAGCGAAGGCTTTGGTGGCGGGAATCGTGCTCCTCTTGCAGCGAGAGCAAAGGAGAGCAATAAAAAGTTCAAACTCACCTCTCATCCACATCGCGCGAAGACACGAAAAAGAGAAATTGCCACTTCCGAAAAGTGCACCCGTCAATGGGCCGTAGACGAGCTATACCCACGAATTTTGTTTACGTTTTCAGATGTTGTCTGTCTTGTGAGCAAGAACTTCCGGTAAGAGAGACTGTGTGAGCAGACTGGCATTCAGACTAATCATTGACACTTCCGAGTATAGTAAAATTGAAAATCATATTGTCGACCTCTTGACCTGGGCAGACAATGTTTTCGAAAGATCTCTTAATCAGCCAATGCTCCCAAAGGCAATTATTATTGTTAACGGCGTCGATGGCAAGGTATGACACCAAGCACCAATTTTTAGATATATTGAGGTTAACTAGTGTCTGATTCTGACATTTTGTTTAGAGAAATAACAGTGATGATTGGTGGGACGTGGATAAGGTGACAAATGAGCAACTCAAAAATCACCGAGACCGCATCAATCTTTATTATGACCCTTCCATTCCCCACTACTCACGGCATGCGGATGGAACCACCTCACGCACCTCTGTTTCAAGTGACAATGTAGCAAGATTGGCATACCAGTGGCGCACTCAACGCAAGAAAGCAATAAACTCGCTTAATGATCTTATTCTGTGCTATTATAGCGATTTCAAGATCATCTGCATCCCTTCGGCTAATGACCCACCTCACATTATCAACCAGCAGTATACTAAGCTTGGCGAGCTTATTGCTACAGGAGCTCGAGACTCCGAGAATGCCAGAAAGATAGCAGGACTTCTGATGACAACCGAGGATCTGGATTATTATCTTGAGCAGGGCTTTGACCATTTCAGTACATCAAAATTACCCTTCAACTTCTTGCAAGCTGCTGTACAGGCCAAACCAGTCTCAATTGGTTTCTCAGACCACCTTCTCAGAACAGCTCTTATCCTGCTAAAACAACGACCAAATGATAGTGGGAGTCAGCTACTTGAAAACCTAGCTCCAATTGTTGCATCTTGTATATTCTTAGATGTGATAAGAAAGAGAATCCCATATAAAGGTCAGTCATATCCTCGATTGTGTTTGAAGCAAAAGGCCTATCCGGTAACCGGTGCAATAGGAAATTCAACTCTCATATTTGAAACGTATCGTCGACAATGTGAAATTGCACAGGCAGAACTGTATCAAAAACACTGGCGTTGTGAGGAAAAGGATCGACATGGGAAAAGGTGTGCTAACTCCCAAAACGGACACACCAAAGGGCACCAGGATGATAAGGGAAAGGTCTTCAGAGCTGGAGAATACTGGGCAACCAGTGAATTAGATTCCATGCACCAGATCGAGATTTATTGTCAAACAATAATAACTTATCTCCAGTGGATATTCAGTGATTGGGAGAAAAAACTACCCACAATTGTTGGGTTTAAGGAGGCGAAACGAGCTGCGCTTAACCTTCATCTGAGACAGGTCTCAATGCTATATAGCCAAGGTGGAGCTAATATATCACGAGAGTTGACAAGCCACACTACCTGTTCTTGCTGTCTCATATCAAGCCCCTTGCACCCATTGTTTTGTGGACATGTCATCTGTCAAGAATGCCTTGAATCTTTTGCGAAAAAGAAGGCAAATGATTTTCAGTTGAGCAAATGTCCCCTCCATGATGACTATAAATGGATGCCCCCATGGAAAACAAGCTTTAATCATCCAACTACCGGGCTTAGAATACTCTGCCTCGATGGGTACGTGTGGTATTGATTTACTTCCTATATGTTGGTTACTTACATTTTTCTCGTTTAGGGGCGGTGTACGGTCAATTGTTCAACTTACCATTCTTCAAGAGCTGGAACAAATGATTGGCCTTGGTGTGAATATTGCAAACTTCTTTGACTTGATTATTGGGACTAGGTAGGCTATACGCTCCCTGAATGCTTTATACAGTTTTGATAATGGCTTTCAGCGGTGGTGGAATTGTGGCAGCTGGGCTTGGAATCAGCAAATTTACGATCCAAGAGTGTATTGAGAAATTCCAGCAAGTTTCTAAACAAGCATTTACCAAACGGACCGGTGTCAGCGGCGTGTTTGGAACATTCATCGAGGCACAGCATCATAGCAGATACAAAACCAAAAATCTGACAGAAGCACTGCAAGAAGTCTTCGGGGAAGACACGATTCTTTTCGGAGGAAGACGGGAGCCAACAGAAACATCATCCGCACGGGTGGGTGTCCCAGCAACTACCCCTGGAGGCCGCGCTTTCCTTCTGGCAAACTATCAGCGACCCCAGTTGACCTACTGTACGTTAATTGAAAATCTCATACTACACTGATTTTCAATTACCCTATACTATGCCTCCGCCAAAGTACTAACTGTCTATAGCACTTGTTGGTCGTACCGGGTATAGCTTTTATAGAGGTGAAACAGCAGAGAAAGAACTGAAGGTTTGGGAAGCGTGAGCATCAGCCACTATTTTGACTGTTATGGACATAATTACTGATACTTTGCGAAGTCTTCGCGCCACTTCTGCTGCCCCACGGTATTTCAAATCATTCTACCACAAGGCTTCGGGTCATACATTCGATGATGGCGGTATCACATATAATAATCCTGTTGTTCTCGCAAATACTGAGCGCAAAATAATTTGGCCGGAGCAAAAAGACAAAGATCCAGACATCTTACTCTCAATTGGCACGCTTTGGAGTGACAATGATAAGACTGGTCCAAAAAAGCCAGACAAGGCCAAATCCCAAGCGAAATTCGGTCTTCGCCAGTATGCAAAGAAATATGTGAACCTTGCCGTCAACGCAATTAACAATGATTTGGATTGTGAAAAGACCTGGTCCAGTTTCTACGATAGTCTTAACATAGCACAAGAAAATGGATATCGGAAGAAAAAGTATTGCCGCATTAATCCTAAAATGTACAATACCCCGCCAGCCCTAGATTCGGTGTCAAGTATGGATGAGCTGCAGACGATCACACGAAGATATTGTTCAACATCACCCGAGATCAAAGATGTTGCTTCAACGCTCATTGCCTCCCTCTTCTACTTTGAGCTCAAAGGTGCTAAAGAAAGTCTTCCAGCAGGGTGCTGGACATGTGAAGGTAAGGGACAATTTACACTCCTGGTCAAATACATATTAAAGGTTATAATAGGTGAAATTCTGTGTCGACTCCCAGCAAATAGTGAACCCCTTAAGATATTATGTCGCCGACTCCTAAAACGTCACGAAACTGGCGATAATCACCAATCATGGTTCCATATTACAAGTATACACTATGAGAACCGGCAATTGTGCAAGGTCCTAGGGTCTGCTCTGAAAGTGGCCGAGGAAGTGTCTGCAGGAAGACGCTTTTGTCTACCGGTGACGTTCAAAAAATGGCAATGGGACATGTCATGCAGAATATATGTAGCTCTTGATGGCCCCAAGGGGGAAGGCTTCCTCATTAGTGGTTTTCCGAGAAATCCACTTCAAGACAGAACCTGGCGTATGACAGCCCCACCTCCAAACGTTTTCAAGACCTATCCGCTAACCTTAATTAAGTTCTCTACCGGAATTTTCTGCCAGGTAAACAGGAGGACAAAAAAAAAGGTTCCGGGGTAAAGCATAGGGACTCATGTCGTAGTTTGGATAATCTCATCGGATCCAAAAAGGACCCGAATCTATCAGGCACTGAGAACCATGAGGACTCAGGTGACGACGACGAAAGTGATGATGGACTAACCCGTCCTTTGACTGGTTAGTATCAGATTACAAGGTCTGGGCGGAGGTGTCCCATCGAAAGACTGATTCGTACTGGCCGAAAAAAGTCACATATTGCAACTGATTGTCTTAAGTCTAAATTTGATCAATGAAGATGCAACTTTGGAACAGGGTTAGAAGGAATATTCGGTAATTCTGTAGCTAGGGATTCTTCCTGTACAAGTGTTTCAGTTAATATATCCTAAAATCTGATGATTCCTAAAGGAAAGCACGAAGAAAAAAAGGACATAGGTGCAATCGCGATAGACTCTAAGCTGAGCAGTGAAAGAGGGAGAAAGGGTCGTCTAGATAGCTGCTTTCCCTCTAGCTAAGGACAGGTTATGAGATATATATCTCTGCCTAACTAACGAGACACTCCCGAAACTCAACAAACTCTCTAAAGTAACACACCAGCTAACCAAACTTGATCTCTACAAGTAATTTAGAACAATCCTGATCTCCCTTCATCCTCTGCGCTCCTAAGGCCTGATCCTGGCCAGTGCGCCAACTCCGGTATGCCTAGTGACATAGGGTATGAAAGGAACAATGAAACCAAATACCCGACACCTCATACCCTAAGGCAAGGAACATCACCAAAACCAGGGAAGCGATATCCTATGCCGCTAGGCATAGGAAATGAAAACAACAGCCCACGGCAAAGTGCCTAACCACCGGAAGCCACACTGCCACATGCCACATAACAGTATCTCTCATGACTGCACCCCGCTATTGTACATATCCGCCTAGCCGCCCAACTGGATGCCCTACAGGCAATACAACAAAACCTACCCACCCTAGGCTGCCGTCTGCTACTGTAAACCTTTGATACTCCTGAGGAGCCGATTTGTTGAGAACAGTCTTAGAGCTCTGGAATGCAATAGAAAGACCATGAATGGAAAGTTATTGAGAGGATGTGCTTGAGCCTAATGTATACCCCAAGTTTAACTGCCTCTCCTTCCCTATATTAGAGCAGTCAAACCTCGGGGATCCCAGGAGTGAACCTTGAATGCAAATGTCTTCTCGAATATCCTCGTGATCACCTATTCTCAGCCATCAATTATCACTCGTGAAAAGATAACGAAGTCTTCCGTTATCCGGATAGGTGGCTACGAATACTCTTGACGAAATGAAAGGAGAATGGCCCGAATCACACAAGATATGGGCCTACGGTAAGCTCACAACCATCTAAGATGGGAATGGTTTCCCTTCCAAACGCTTTTCACATAGGGGCAACGAGAAATTGCAGCTTGAAGCCCACCGGTGAGTATATAGTCCTCCCTGTCTCAAAAAGGTAGTCAATATCTAACCATCAGATAGAACGACACGGACAATTAGTGTCTAACACTCTCTAGCCAGATACTTCAAAGCACCCCTCCCCCTCGTTGTTCTTTTACTCTCATCGTTCTCAAAGACCTGACCCATCCCCCTCCCAGAAACCGCATGCCACAGTCCCGTCATCGCCGCCGCGGCCTTTCTCTCCACCTTCAAAGACAGCGCAAAGGCCCGGCAAATGCTCCTCCACTTTGACACAAACTATATCGTCACAATTCATGACTTCTCTTGCGCCAGCGAGTTCGGCTACTACAGCAAGTGTGAGGCGCCCCGGGAGATCAGGACAGCTCTATGCACTTCGCTTTGAGAGAGCAAGTGAATACCGTTATAGAAGCACCTTGGGTGTCAGAAAGAAAGTTGAGGGAGATGCCCAGCGAGAGCCGGAACATCCGCAATTTAGCTAGCTAGCATACTAACAAGAGGTTGTCGAATTTTGTTAGAACTGCTGGGGGTAGTAGGATGTCGTAGCCGACAGCGGGACTCCCGGGGAAGGTTAGCGGACCATTCTGGAGTTATCGTGGATCGAGTGCTTGCTCTTAAAATATCTTGGAATTGCGAAGCCGAGGGTGGAGAAATCCTCCTTTGGCCCATTGGTAGATTTAAGTTCCGGAACTTTGTTAATGAGAATTTCGGAAGTGCTTAGACCCACTATTTACTACAACCCGCTTCTTATCTTCACATACCATCACTCGTCCTTCCTCTTATTGAATTAATGACAGCCCCTCAAGCTTACCATAAAGACTGGAGCAATCGAGAGTCTTGCTAAGGGCTTGCTTAGTTGCAATGGTTCAATTCCGTTCCCCCATAAAAATAAGCCTCTTCCTTCCCTTTCAAATCGGAGAGAAGGTAATTTTCACAGCAGAAAAACGGTAACTCAACAGAACTGTCCCATTTTTACCAACCAGGCCCTAAGGAATTGGAGTTCTGCCGCATTTCCTTTTTCTTTTCCTTCCTCTCCACTGAGAGCTGAAGGGGGCTCCCTTCGATGTGTTTTCTGCCCGCAATGCAAGAGGGAAATCTCGGATGTCCGCAGAATCATTTTCAAACGCTCCAGTTTTTACCGGTTCTGTACACCCTGCTCGTTTCCCTCCTGTTAATCGTCAACCCAAGAAATCTGTGAGGCTACCATCACCGTTAGACACGTGGGTTCGTCGCCCAAATGGATTCCCGCCCCACGCCGGACACCATTCAAAAACCGGATTTGAGAGAAACTACCTGAATCTCGCCTCTGAGGGTTTTAGTGTCATTCACGACGAGCGCACCGTACGCAAGTATCATTGACGGAGCGAACTGCGAGGTGAAGTCAAGAGCGTTTTACGAAGACTAGAAAGGCTGCGCAATAATCCAAAATTTGGCAAAACAAAGCTCCACCCATTGGATTCGTCCAAAAATAAGGAATGCTAAGCTAACTCCATGAAATCCATAGCCTAAAGCTAGCGGGTTAGTTGTCTCTATCGCATCCTTCTTTCACCCCCTTAATTTTGAGTAACGCGATAACATGGGGTGTATTTATCAATAGTAGTGGGAGGGTTCACTTTTTACTTTGGGAAGAGCGCAGGAGGGGACAGAGGGGTAGGAGGGGTAAAGTCACACTTCGGATCTTTCACTTCTCAATAAACTAGTGATGAAGGTCGAATCCTCCCAGAGATCACCGCGCATACCTCCAGCCTCCACTCTTGTCCCCATTCCTCACTCACCACTCCCGTGATAGCAAAGAAAAGGCATGTCCAAAGAACCCTCTCCGAAAACCACCATAACCTAAACTCCGAGAGTTCCGGGAGCTCAAGAACATAAAATTCTCAAAGCCCCACCAGCCTATCTACCTCCCGATTCGATAGTACCAACAAGCGCAGATATAGATTCCAGAGAACGCGAGAGAACTTCCCAGGGAGGTGCTCAAGTCAGAGAATTCGAAGGAGTAAGAAGCTTTTGCTATTTGCATTATGAGGTTGACACAATCGCTCGAACACCAGATCTCATTCGGCTCTTCCTCTGTGATCACACCCCCGTGACCTTATTCTTTTGCTCTTTTTTTTTGCGCCGAATTACCGGCAAAACTTCTATAATACCATTGGGTACAATGCAAGACCCTGGTGGAGGCCCTCGAGGCCTGCTTCAAACCGTTTGAAGACCACGATGCCACCCGACACCGGGCGCTGCGACTCCCGTTCACTCCTGGCCCCCTGTGAGGATCCTGGCACCGAACACTTCTTTTGAATAGCTCGCCGGAGGGTAGAATGTCTCGGGACACTTGTGAGAGTAGTAGGAATGCCGAAACAGTTGAAGGAGAAATTGTGATATTAACCAGCATGGGCAAGAAAGCCTCCACTGGTCACTGAGGCAGTGTTTGTGGACAAGACAGCTTCCTGCATGACACTAGGGATTCTTCTTCTAGAAAAGCCAGTTTTTACTAATCTAGCAATACCTGGTATACTAACTACTCTTAATTAAACCAGGCTTGTGAATACGGCTACTATTTATTTCATACCGCCTAAATTTCAGCCTTTTTAAGACGCTCTCCCGAGGACATTTCAAAGCGGAAGGTGTCCGGCGATCTAGATACAGGTACGAACACTGATTCGAAAAATGTCATACCCTTGCAATTTGATAGAAAAAAAAACATTATCCCTTACATCTTTTTATTTCCTAGAATTTTAGTTTTTTTTTTCCCCCCAACCTTCTCCGTCCTCCTGCATATACCGGTACCAGATATTGCCCCACCGTGACCGAGGACTCGAGTAGTTATAGGTGGAGAAATAGGGATGCAAAACTATAAAATACTGACGTCGACGAATTGAAGCCGGACATTTAAGATGGCAGTTCCCATACATAAGTATCCGGCTCCAACTCGAGCTGCGTGAACAGAGTCAGATATCTACCCAGTTTTCAATAGTGTTTAATGTAGGCAGCTTACTCTCCATCCAGCTCCCGTGACAGACACTAGACCTAAGTGGCTTACAGGACTTTCTTGCCAATTAGGATCTGCCATCGCATACAATTCGCGTAAGCAAAAAGCCACCAGATTTGATCTGCCTTGGCTAAAAAAATTGCATCTTCCACTAGATTTCATTCCGATCCGGGGGGCGGGGGGTAAGTTATGTCTCAGTTAGCAGGACGAGAGGTGTTTCAAGGGAAATCCTCAAAGACCTAGGGGTACAAGTATATCAATTATTTCTTGGCTTACCAAACTGTGGAAGAAACAAAAAAGGCTGAAGGCTCACAACATGTTGGGTAGGAAAGTGCATTACCGGTATGCGGAAAGCAAGAGTGACAACGAGTGATGGCAGGAGATTAGGAAATCTGGTGTGACGTAAAGGTCGTCGGGGGCGATCATTGAGGCTCCATGCCGCCCGATATACGCCGGGATGGTAGCCAATCAATACCATGTCTTTGACTCCTAAAGCGATCCAGGGACACTCACTTCTAGGAGAATTCCACAGTGGTGGTGGGGGGTTTGAGAGGCGAAGCCGTCAAGAGGGGGAGACCAATCACCGGCTCTCTAGTGAGATCATCGCGCAGAAAGCGATTTGATTTGATTCAGAATTATAATCGACGGCACTGCAAGTCTCAGCGGTCGAACATGCAGCAGAAGGAATATATGGCGGCGCGATGAGTAAATTCGCGGTAGCCAGTCGCAGCCGGGCGAAATCTTCAAGTGGCCAGCCTAGAGGACTGATAACTCAAATCTAATATTGGGAACACAAAACCATCATCAGCCGTGAGCATATTGCCCTTCCAAAGAAAGCAAATACCAAACGCAGTTTATCCCTACTCGCGGGTGGATGGACCGGGGTTTAAGGTCCCAGTGCTTATGACCGTCAGAAGGAAAAAATTCCAATAGTTTAATCCAGCACCGTAGGTATAATGCTAAGAAGGGCAAAAGAGCTTTGACATTGCGAACTCTTGTCCATCCCATCACTAACCCAGTACCGTAAAAAAAAATCCACCATCTCTATGGCTTATAATGTCCAGATTTTGAGTCAGAGGCTCCCAAGAGGAATCAGTGTTTTCCTAACACCGGTATAGGATCTACCCACTGAATGTGTTGGACCCTGTTAACTGGAATTAGCAACTCTGTTAACCTGTCAAACTAAACCTATCACGGGCTGATGTAGGGATCGGCAGAGGATAAAGGTCAGACAGAGAGAGGGGACCTCACGAATTCTTACTGCGCTGCGTTTGATAGAACTTACCATAATCATTTTTTTGCACGCAGAATTGGCGGCTATCTTACCTTTTGGTTCTTTGACACTCCTTCCAAGGGAAACAACGTATGGTAGGCTTCCGCTGCCCCTGCTCGTCCCAATCCCTCACCCCTACCCCCAGCAATTCCAACGGCGTTTCCCGGGCGTTCATAAATTCCAAGAGCTCTCATCTATTGAAGCGCTCGTCTGCTAACTTTCAGAAACTTTGTCTGAAGACCGCTGACCTCAAAGGGAATCCGGTAGAGAACTGCGATAACCTTCATAAAAGGACCAGAAGGAATCCTTTAATGGTGCTGCGTGAGCACCCATTGGAGGAATATCCATCATATCTCTCCAGGGTTCCGCATTAACCGGTTAAAGTGGAAATGGCACTGGAGACGTGAATTCGAGTGTGGATCAATACTATAGGCGAGCGAGAATAAACCTCTACGAGTACAGGAAACCTTTTCCCTCGAAGAAGTAACTTTTATATTCCATCATATAATACCTTATGGGAATGATGGTAAGAATCTAACTTTAGCGAGCAACTTCTCTACAAACCTCGCTCGCCTATCGCGTCAAACTTCGTCTAATTGCTCTAGCTCTATTTCTAGTTAATGCGGTTCCTGGGATAAGGTAGTGTACCTTCAGGAGATCATCCCTTTATTATTTCTTGCCAATTTACAAAGTATCCGGATAGCACGGCACCAAGACAGCTGTCAGTCAATGCCAAAGCAAAGTGCCCGGATATTCTATGAGTTGGCAAGCACTGTTGGCTACCGATGCCCCGGTCGTCGTACTCCAGGCCCAACTTCCAACCTCCACACTTAGGCTGTACTGTACCCCATCACTCGATTGGCGCGCTTTAGCCTTAGAAACCCCAGGACTGCAAAACCGGATAAGCGTCTGCACGTGTGCATTGCTCATTCTAAACGTACTGCATCCGGGAGTCAGCGCTGCACAGGGTAGTAAACACGCGGGATTGTCCAAAAACTCGTACCCATACTTCTGCCCTCTTCAAGCACCGAGGGACCAAAAGCCAAACCCTAGCCCCCTTCATCCTTCATCCTATCACTCTTCGTTGGAAAGAGCCGCACAGCGCTCGAATTCAGCGCCCGAAAACAGGCGGCCATGAATTTTTATAGCCGCCCAAACGCGCACCAATTATTCTCTATCGATTTTTGCCAACCCTTGTTTTCGGTAACTTCCTTCCAACTGGCCCAAAAGAAGAAAAAAAGAACCTTCTCAACACAAGCGTTAACCAAATCCCGGCCCGCCTCTGATGTGGTCCTGGGACTTGCCGGAAACGCACAGGTGGGCGGGAGGGAACTTTGGCCAATCATGTTCCTATCCGCCGTATTTCCTCGGGCGATCCAGTGTCAGACAAGCAACAGGGCTTAATCGTTGAGCAAGTCAACAAAAGTATCGTACGGGTACCTGCCAGTGAGATGCTGCAAGTCCAGCTCGCTTAGGCTAGGCAGCGTCGGGTAAGCACTATTCCTTCTCGAGGTGCTTTTTCTTGAGGTTAGAAGCCTGACGGAGTTGGTATGATAGGTTGCCTGAGTAAATAGGGTACCGTATTCTAACAGCCCGGATTTCCTGAAGGGTTAACTTTATGTGTTCATATTTTGTGGTATTATATGTCTAGGCCAAATGACAGGCTCTGTTCATCTTCCATCGATCCCGCCAAGCATAAGATTTGCACTTCACATTTGGAACGGCGGCGATCTAACGTTACCAGTATGCGCAACTGTCGACACGCAACCGCGAACGTTATCCCATCTGATTGCGGCTCCCAAAAGCGTTGTAAGTCCTGTCCATCCATCTCTCAGCGGCTGCATAAAGAAAAGGAACCTCTTTCAACCACATTCCATTCCAATCTTCAATCCTATATTCATTTTTCCGTGCTGGCCTCCTAAGTGTAACCCCGGAGAGCCCGATGGTGACCCCGTTTCCCCAACTCGTCTAAACTCACCCGCGAACCGTCTTTTTTTTTATTTAGACCGGCTACGCACAACGGTTCATTTTTCACGCTCACTCTTCTAGCCCATTTTCCCAGCCTGCAGCTCACGACCTGCGAGCCACTTGTCCGAACGGTTTGTCGAACCGGGGGTCGGGAATGTTCCCGCCTCCATTGATATTGGCAATGCTGTACTTGTACGTAAGTCGCAGTCTTTTTCCCATGCCTAATACTCACAGTACCGCTACCAAGAATCGCATTTGGGCAAGACAGGAGGATGTGAAAATTGTTGTACTCATCACTACCTCAGAGTGGTGAACGCACCAGACCCACTGGTTACCCGAGCCACCCCTGGTCCCTCAGATGGGACGGACGGACCGGCGAAGTCGACATCGTCGGATCCGGCGTTGCTCGGGCCCGCACAAAATCGGACGTTTTGAGAAAAAATCATGCTTTGCGATCTAGACATAGGGGGGAACTGGTATACAGTAGCACCTCGTTATAACGAATGCCAAGAATTCAGGTTCTTTCATTCGTTATAGTGAGGTTTCAGAAGAAATTCCTTATAGCGAGGTCTGTTTGTATGGGAGCAGGGGTGTAATTTTTCAGAAGGTTCATTCGTAACAGCGAGGTTCCCGTATAAAGCGTTTCGTTATAGCGAGGTGCGACTGTACTATTTTCACTTTAGGAGATTTCTGGTTAGGGTGGTAAATTTGGGACCGATATAACTTTTTTTTCTTCTTTTTCCCCCTTTGAGGAGAGCGATTGCCATATCGAGGTTTTCTATATTATGAGTGTTTCCATGGCCTATAATACCGTACTTTACCTACTCGACTGGTACCGGTAATCGAGCTTTCATGCCTACCGGCAGCGTTAAAAACTGTGGGCCAGTCAACCACCCAGGGATTACGGTACTGGGCGGACAAGACACTACCTGCTCGCAGACGCCACTGTCGAGTGGGTAAATGTACGAGACATGGACCAATTTTCTTTCTGTCCATCATGTTGCTGATTCATGCGCGAGCCGTGTGGGGTTGTTGTTGTACAAGTAGCAATCTCGATTGGATAGGTTAGCCAGTTCCATCAAAAAAAAAAAGCAAATCCTCTTACCGTAATCCAGATCCATTCCCCATGTAAAAAAAAAGCCCATTTTGAGATGGATAAACAAATTAAAAAAAAAACCCCCCATTCTTCGCCAAGACCCCTTGTGCCGTGTCGTACCATATTGTCATTTCCCCCCTGCAGCCAGGTTTTTTCCCGCATAGCCCGCATAGAACACTTTTATGCGAAAAACCCAACCGATTTGAGGTTACCGTGCTCTACCATGATCCACTTCACCCAGCCCCATTACCGGACGTCGGTGCCTGCTCAAGACTCAATCTATCGCGCTCATCTCCCCACCCAAGCCCTTGATACCTTACTGTGTAAGATACAGTACTTGTACTTGTATCGCGCAGGCACGGCAGTCCACATTTTTTTTTCTTCCTCACCCAACAAGACAAAAAACAAGCCCCCCCTCTCCAGGTTCATATCTTCCAGCGCCTGCAGGGGGAGAACCATGCCACGCATGCACACCCCTGCCACTTCAAAGATCTAAGTCGCCGGTGCAATATCAGTACGGTACTCAAGCACCGGTCGGCGAGAATAAGCCGCGCGAGTGATATCTTATGATATCTGTAACCTTGTACCATACCGGTATCATACGGTAGTCGCTAAGGTACCGTATCGTACCATTCCGGTGCTGGTACCGTATACTCATACGGTATTAGTGCTACCGGGAGTGGGAGTACCATCCATTCACCTGACCGCGCTGGCACAATCTGTGGCGAAAACAAAAACCAGGCAAAAAGCGAACCCTACAATTAGTAGAAAAAAGCGAACTCTACAAGTAGAAGAATGTAACTGACCGACACATCTCCTTCCTCCTCCCCAAATAGCCATAACCTGCCGTAAAAAAAAAAACTGCAACAATCGAGTCCCGCGCTAGTATCATGCCAGTACTTTTGGAAAAAAGGGGCAAAGAGCACTGCTGCTCAGCCCCCTAAAAGACACACACACACTACCGTAGACCTCACGAGAGGAAGGCAACCCCAACGACATTATTAGCACGCGACTCCATCGTTATTAATACAGTTTTTTCTTGACAGCGCGGTACAGTACGGTAGTCTCCACTGGGGAGGAAAAACTGGAACAGGAGGCAAATAGGGGGTATATAACTTACCCTAATTATTCACAGTAGCAAAAAGCGAAACTAGTTAAAGTAGGGTAACAAATTGCTTATTGTTGCAAAGTTAATCCCTGTCCCTGTCATTCGCCCAGTTTTTTTTCCCTTCTTTTCGTTCCTGTTCCTGGAGGCTGTACCTGGACCTGTTTGTTACCTGTGCCTGTGCCTGTGCACCTGTACCCCACACCACACCACATCATCGTGAAGGACGGCCATCAGGAACGTCAGCAAGTAAGACCTTTGTCAGTCAGTTGGTCTGCCGGGGAGGTGCAATTTTGGCGAGTGGATCATCCCGCACGTGCAAAAACTTTCAATTCGCTTGTTTGTGCCCGATCCAATCCAATCCAAATCCTGGTGAGTTTTTTTAGGGTTAATGTTTGCAGACCCCCCCCCTTGGGCATCGTATCACACGCTACTATACTTGTACGAGTACCCTATTCTATTGCTGCGGGATAAAAGGAGTTTTATTTTATTTTATTTTTACTGCGCGTGGGAACCGTCCGGGTGGGAGAGGCGAGTTCGGGTCGGAAGATGTGTGTCGTGGCCTACCGGTATCAGATGGCCTACGGCGGTCTCTGGCGTTCCTGATGTGGCATCAGGTGTGGATGGGAAGGGAGAAACGGTACTCGAGTACAGTATTCGAGTAAAGGGGGAGGTGCATCTTATATTTAGAGACAATACTGAGTAGGTTACAGTACCCCTGGCTCTCCCTAGCGACGGCATTCGAGAAATTCTGCTCAGGCCATGCAGGAGAGGCTGCATGCACTTGCGGCTGCCATGATTAGTCATCTACTTTGACCATCCCCCCCCCACTGTACAAGTAGTACTGTAACAACCACCTCCAAAAATTGCACCCAGATTTTCACTTCACCAAACGTCACGAGAAATCTCACTCCCAGAATATAAATGCTTTCATTTACATATATAACCTCCTATTCACTCTATCCTACCACTACCATTATTAATCGTCATCATCATGAACCGAAAATTATTCCCTCCTCCACCAAGAAACCGCGTAACCTTATAATTAACAACCCCCGTAATTAAGAAAAAAATACATGCCCCTAATAATTAGGCAGTCCTATACCAGTTCACCTCGGGATCACCGAGACATTCTCCCAACCGGACATCTGTTTCCATTAGCGTTGGCTACTAAGAGAGGGGGAACAGAGAAGTGACATACGTTTGTACCCTTGGGAGATATCGTACTTGATCTGCCACTCTGTCAACGTGACAACAGTCTGCTCGTGGATGTCGTGTCTGTTCTCTGGTCAGTCACCCGTGCAAACAATCTTGAGTAATTCCGAGAAGAGGAAGGGGGGGGGTAATACGCAATGGACATCCAGTCTGTGTTAGCGGCATTGTGGCCTGCGAGCGCGTTTTTGATATTATTTTCCGAGTTCACGATCAGTGTTGGACTGTCGTTATTGTAGTCGTCGGTATCCAAATCCCAGATTATCACGTGGTAGCCTAGGTTGCCCATTGTTTTTTCGCAGGCCGAGTTGCAGCTGATGTAGGGGGGGCGCATGTACGTTCTGGACTTGTGTTAGTTGGGAGTAGGGAATGGGGGCACGGGGTCATATGGAAGGCCTACGGGTATTTCCCGACTGCGGTATGTTTATTAGCCATGCGGATAGAATATTGGAATGGGAGAGAAGAACGTACTAATTGAAATCAATGCCTGCTCCAGCCTAGTCATCTGGAATCTCCTGTCGGCCTCGCTGAGGGTACTCAGGTCCAGATGGTCCCAACTTTACCGTCCATGTTAGCATGCGGCGCGGATATACCCGGAGAGGACGGCTTACGTATGGGAGGCAATTTGATGACCATCGTTGTAGGCCCTCTGGATGACGGCTCTCCACTGAGAGTTCGGGTCGTCAATCGCCCCTTTATCAAGATTGTTTCCTCTATATAAACACATTAGGAGGGCTCCACCTTCACTTATAGAGAGGGCAAAATATACGTTATAAAGAATGTAACCTTTGTGTTCAGACTTTGCAAAAGGTCCAGTAGCTGCATGGTGAATATCCACGGCCCGTCATCATAGGTTAATGCAATCGAACCAGGGCTATTGCAATCCTCTAGGCCTATGCCGTAGGGTACGCTTCCAAGCTTAGGACGGGCGGTTGATGTTGCAGTAGCTGAAGTTGTTTTGGATGTAGACGTAGTAGTTTTAGATGTAGACGTAGTACTAGTAGTTTTAGATGTAGACGATGTTGTCAATGTCGTCGATGGAGTCGTCGTAGGGGTTGTCGTCGGTGTCGTCGTAGGGGTGGTTGTAGGTGTCGTCGTAGGCGTCGTTGAGGGTTTGGATGTAGTAGTTGTAGATTTGGAAGAAGACGATGACGAGACACTATTGCATATTCCGTACAATGGCTGACATCCGGCACCGCAGTGACCGGCTGTGTCTCCGCAGTAATTGTACTGTGAGCAGCACTGGAAGGCACCAGCTATCTGGGTGCACTTGTAGCCACTGAAGCTAGCACCACAACGATTGGTCGGGGAGTCTCTGGCCAACAGTTGCTCTGGCAGCGCGGAAGCAATGGCAAAAAAGAGCGAGAGAGAGGCCGAAAGCAATACTTTGTTGGTGACCATCTTGGCGAATGCTTGATGTTGTTGCTTGGAGGATGAAGGGGAAAGAGCAGCGGGGGAGGCCACTATTTATTACATGTACGGCAGCAAGGCTAACACTGATTACACGGATTCATCACCGCTCGCGCGCGGCCGAGTTGAGGTTGGACTTCCAAGGTGGCAATCACCGTACAATCTATCCAACCTCAACTCGGCCGAGCTAGTATAAGGCAATCACTTGGCTATTTCCAAAAATCGTGTACCGTGCCAGGGTCCGCTTGGTAGTTGTTAAACAGTAATTTAAGGTTAACCACCCCAATATATCCCTGTCCCTTCGGGTTAATTGTTCCTTAAGTTACCCTTGTCCCTCGCTCTTCGCATGTGCAGTGCAAGCACGTTGCGACAAGGTACAACATCCATGAGTGCAACAAAAACTTGCACTCCAATTGACCTCATATAAAATTAACTTTACATTCGAGAACCTGTATAACTCTGTGCGACATTGGAAGCTGAGCCTATCAATTACGGGGGGGGGCAGCTTCCTTGTTCTAAGACATATTCAAGCCACTCGACCTCTCCACCTATCAGTTTAAGATGTCGAATCATCTGGGCAATGGCTACACAACCCATGCAGGAGACACTGCAGCGCAATTCAGATTGAAAGAATGGCACCAACAGTACCGTAGTACAACCTGTATACTTGAGGTTTACGAGTACTGGTACCATGCTCTCTGCATATGGTCATTTGGAGCCGAGGCGAAAAATTTCCCCCTTATCAGAAAATTCAGCAGCGGAAGAACAGACAAACATTGAAAGATCATGAATTACAATATTTCGGGGGCTGCTCGCGCGGCCGGGTTCAAGCCGGGCACCTCAGATGGCAATTCCCGTACAAACTATCCAGCTTCTACTCGGCCCGCGAGTAGATTATGGCACATTAACGCATACAACCCGGAGGGACCCATTGACTTTTCGAACAAAATTCTCTCCTTGGACCGCAGCCACTGCAGCCGTGTCCATAATTGCCAAAAAAGAAAGAAACAGTAACTGCTTGGTACTTGTACATGAGCCAACGCGGTTGTGGGTTGGTATTCCCGTACCGGCACTCAGTGAGATCGGGAGAGGGGTGGGCCTCAGCCATCCCTTAGCCAACACGGTATGAACCGATATACCGTAAGTGTCCTTCAAAAAGCAACGGGAGGATTGGGGTGGAGCTTTCAAGATCTAAACTAATGCTTTCCGGGGGCAAGACACTGTATTGATACCGGTAAAAACGGCATCTCTCTCTTTCTCTCTTTCTCTCTGCCTTTTCTTTTCTTTCCCCTAACCCGGGCACCAACGGATGGCGCCTCCAAATCAGCCATCCAGTGACTCCGTCTTCATCCGGGCCAGCAGGAAATCCACAAAATCGCCATTCCTTTTGTCCCTGACCATGGCAAGAGCTCCCCTCACGCCTTCTTGGGCTTTCCGGGTGGGATCTGTATGCGAGTGATACTATGTGTTCACTCAGGCAAGACGCGCGCATACCCGGCACAATGAACCCCTAACATTTTGGTACAAGTTACTCGTATGGGCGCCAGACTCGCACGAACGATTTGCCGTGCTCGGGTATTCGGATACAAAATTTTGGTTCTTGTGCAGGGGATGTTGTACGAGTACTCGAGTACTGGTGCTAGTGTGCAGGTGGGAGTCACCGATAACTGAAGCGATCAGGGTGTGGCGTTCCTCTCACAGTTGCTTCTCCTGAATCTCACTTGAGCTGATCAGTGGTATCAGCAAAAACATCACGAAGCAAGTAAAGGAAAAATTGAGGTCTAGTGTAAATAAATTCATTGGCGCAAGCGACTTCTAGATATTCTAGACAGGCAAGTCATTCTACCGGGTCTAAAGAACACACTCTAGGCGAAATCCCTCTCAATCATGGTCTTGGGTGTGAAACACCAGCGCCCGGATTTTGATACTTTCTCTCAGCCTCGGATTCTCCGGAGATGTAGGATCTTTGATCGCGGTATGCGGTGTCACTTGGGACATATTAGCGACTATGCGATTCTAACGCTATTTCAGATCTTACCTCTGGCTCTATCTGTCTTGCTGTCAAAACATTTTATCAAGATGACTTCGCCATTCTGTTGGCTGGATTTGTAATACCTGTGTTTCATGTTCTTAGCAGCCCTAACCCGGAACTTGTCTTTGATCAATTGTGCTTACCATTTGTGTTCTGGATTATACAACACGCTGTAGGTTTCCCCGCTATGGCCAGGATATAGCAGGTCTGTCGCGACCAGGTCTTCTGGTTTAACCGAGCGGTAGTCTGCTACAGCTAGCGGGTGGTCTTCAATTGGCCCAACCAGCGGCCTCCAAACACTATGAATACAGTCAATATAGTCGGAAGTGAGATACCTTAATGCACTGCGGAAATCCACTTGATAATCTGCACGCGACCTTTGAGCAGTTCCTCTGCCTCATCGGGAAGGTGACGCTTCACTCTCCCGACCCCAGCACTTGGAGTTCTG
>Ga0307509_10001736_pt1 | contig 36242 bp, 50 predicted proteins | sample 10_EM_MG_FD_202245 | JGI IMG/M metagenome (GOLD analysis project Ga0307509, IMG submission 202245) | Populus trichocarpa ectomycorrhiza microbial communities from riparian zone in the Pacific Northwest, United States - 10_EM | ecosystem: Host-associated > Plants > Roots > Unclassified | place...
TTTGGTGTTTCTCGTAGTCTGTATATTTGGCTGTATGATGTCTGTGGCCTTTGGCCTACGTATGTACACCAGTAACCATCCCCTAGAAGGAGAAGGAGTGACGGAGGTCACTCCCTACTAGGCCTATGATGTGGTCAAGGATTGATGTCCGCACACATCGAGAAGGTTAGGTTTAGTCGAAGGGCAGACCGCAGCCCCTCCCCAGCATCCGGCAGGAGTCGTGACACCGCGTCGAAGAGACATGAAAAGAACACGAAAGATCTGGTTTCGCTACCATCCTCATTCCAGACGGTCAACCGTTCTCTGTTAACCTTTTAAGCTCGAGATCGCCCCCTCCCCCCCCCCCCTCCGACCCGCCTAGAGACGACGCCCTCCCCCTCTGAATTAAGGCTGTATTCCACCCTACCTTTTCTCCGTCAAAGTTAGACCGCTTCCCCTGTTCGGAGCTTGGCGCTTTAGAGACACCGGCGGGATCAGGAAGTCTCATGTCACCGGAACAATCCTCCACGGCCCCCTCCTTCCTCGCCTTCCTCTCCTTGGACGCTCAGAATGGATCATGTAGGACTTCAGGAACTCATCAGGACTGGTGAGGAATTGTACGCGCAACTTACGGCCGTTCCGTGATCCGGATACTTACCGACCCCGCGCTCTCGGAAAGCCTGGTCTCTAGGGTACGGATCACGATCTACACCTAGAACTCCGCCGCTTAACCCGGCCTATTCAGCATTTTATCCACGCGGTAAATGACGGTAGTCATCTGGGACCACCTGATAACGTTCTCTGATGAGGTGAAATACGTGTGGAAGAAGGAAAAAGTAAGGGGTAAGTCTTATCACATCTCCTCCAAGAATGAGGTTTTGACGATCTCTAGCCTTCTGGCTTTTTATCGTGGTTCGCGTCCGTCGGGTTTTCGGCCTTAAGTGGTTGCTGAATACCTCACAGGTCAGGTGCTTTACGAGATTTGGCTCACAATCAGGCTCAGTGCGCCACCTTTGACGGCAAATACGGGGGTCGTGTACTCACCGGTACCTTCACAGCGTCCTTCTTGCCCGGGTATACCAAAGAAGTAAGTATCCCCCATTTTCCGTCCTGGAACTGCTCCGAAAGCTTTGTGGCGCAGGTGTGAGTTGTAGTTGATGTCAACGGTCATGAAGATTTAAGCACCAAGCTGGGATCCAGGTGTAACCACACTGTTAGATTGGCAGGGTACTCGTCATAACACTCGGCCACATATTCCTGGCGATGAGGTGAGATAGTTACGCCCATCCCCGTGGTATCCGCTGCCGCTTAATCGAGTTGTCCTGACGGTTCTCACTCACCCTGATGGCTTTCATTCTCAGGAATTTTTTCCCCCTCCATCTGATGGCGATCACCTCGAGTCGGCCACGCGCCTCGCCATCGATGCAGACAATGCCGTTCGTTTGGACCCCCACCGCTGTGGCGGATATTGTCAAAGCGGCCAATGTACGTCAAGAGACTATTCCATGCGGGAGTCCCATTCCGAAAACGAGGTTACATGATCAAAGTTTAGGTTTTCAGCGTGGACGTAACCTCAATCCTAATGTCGCAGCTCTCTTCACCTTCCGCCACATCCCATCATTCCACGCTCTGCATTCAGCCACAGCGCTCTTTTGCCAGCGCTGATGGGCGTGATATGAATGGACAAACCTGAGGGGGAAAGACGATCCGCAGGTTGCCGAGCCTCGTGGCTCCCTTTCCAACTAGGCCGCCAGGAATGGCTTTCCTTTCCTCCTAACGAATCGCCACGCGGGTACCACCTGCCGACCCAAGAAACGCTCCAGACAGCTGGGATTGGTCCTAAGCTTTTCTTGGGGCGCCTTGGACAATGAAGCTACTCTCTTCGTCTTCGTTCATTCCGCCACACATGTGTCAGGTATCAAAATCGCGCCCTAAGTGCCCGGTGAAGATACGGAGGGTCTGGCATCTCCTGATTCCGGATACCAGATCTGTGTCGGGTCTAGATCTGGGCGGGCTGCCCGCTTCGAGAATCCTTTCCACGCGCCGGTTCCTCGAGGCTCCCTCGCGCGCTAGTTTCCATGCGTCTGAACGGTTGGCTGTGAATCGGGCTTTTTTCGGGGCCAGATATGGTGGCCGTGTGCATTACTCGGTGTGGGCACTTCGCTCGAGTTCAGTGTACTCGCCTCTGCACAGCCATTGTCCTTCCGTTCTCGGGTGTTGGTCATGCACAGGCTGCTTCTCAACAGCGTCGAAGTGGTTCATTTGGAAAAGTCTGATTGTCATCAGGTCATTGATCGCAGTCCCAGCCTATCCACCGCCTCCGGATCCAGCCTATGGTTATTATCGTCCTGATACGAGTCCACTGAATCCAGGCGATTTCTGCTCGACAGAGCCCACGCCATCAGATGGTGATAGTTCCAATTCCGCCCGATTAATTCGATACAATCCTCGTATCGGGTGACCAGGGTCGCACAATTGCTAGTTCCACGTCAAAGCCGAACATTCATCATCAACGGTCCTCGGTTCGTGGCACGCTTTCCTTATCCTCGTGGTTTTATTGGACACTCTACTCGTTTAGCATCACCCCCTCGAGGCGACAGTAACACCGATTCGACACCTTCCCATCATACACGTACGAGCCCCCCACACGGCCAAACGTTACTATCACAGTGGTTCCAGGATCCCGGCTCACCACCAGAGTGGGCTAACCGTCTGATCTTTGTCACCTGGCTCCTTCTGCACGCTTTCTGAGAGTCCCGCCCTACCCCTCGAATCCAGAACGACCCCCTCCCTTTACTCATAGGCTCGAACGTTGAGCTTACACAAATTACTTCACCCACCCTTCGCGCGCTTGGCGCCTGCAAACGAGATCACCGAGACCAATTCTGGGAAGTTTGACGCACCCACACTTCCCCATCAACTTCCTTGCGAAATTCCCCTCGCCCAAGATGAGCGGAGAGGGAGGATCGCCGTGGGACGACAACGGATATAGATTGCCTTCGTCTGCATGATTCCATGAGTACGCCGGTGATCGCCTGACCAAATGATCACAGGATTGCATTCCAATTCTCAGTGGACAGTTCACCGACCCAGACGGAGAGCGTACGGAAGGTAAGGGGTACTGATTCACGATCTTTCACTGCCCTGTAATCAAATTCCGCCACAGATTTAATTCCCGCGAATTCCCAAGAACGCTGCTCACTTCACGCTCAGCGGCGCCCGGATCCCCGTGTGGCGTTGAAGAACAGAGACAGTGATGGTGGCGCCTAGAGATACGGCGAGCCCAGATAGACATGGAGGCACCGGTTTGGTGGGATGGAAGGGAAGCGAAATGGGGTTGTCAATGTGTGGTTGTACACAAAGCCGTTGGGCGCCGGTGTGGCGGGTCCTATTTAACGAACCCTTTTCGTCCTGTCCCATCAGGTCCTCCATCCCCAGACCAACCCATTAGTATCAGCACACAACCAACCATACCTTACCCTCCTACGGCGCAATGACAGTCGAAGTACCAAGTTTCTGCGAGCGGGGTCCGAGCATCACCTTCCAGCCCCCGACGTCCCAGCGTGGGTACCTGCCCCAGATAAACGAGAAGCTTGGTCAATGGATCTCGTGGGACGTTGAGAAGGTGGGAGGAGATCCCCACCTCCCTATTTTTATTTGTGTCCCCAGTAAGCATTCTTTATCGTACCGGTAACAAGACCACAAATGGACTGACCATACCTGCCTAGTCTGTGAGAGAATGGCGTTCCAGTTACTCACCATATCAGGTTAATCTCTCTCTTCCACAGGGTGCGAAAAGGAGCGTCTCGAGGAGTACTCCGGTCAAGGGCCCAGCAAGAAAGCTGCGAGAGAAAAGGCGGCTGAGGCACTCGCTCTCAGCGGACATTGTGTACGTTGGAATATACCTCGTCTTCCTCGTTGTTGCTGAGACGCTGATGTCCCGGTATAGTGATCACCGGAGCGTTGTGTGTGGCCATTCGCTATCCACCGTACCCCGTATACAGTAGCCCGATTTTGGTCACGATACACAGCTTTTGTATTTGGTCTGGAAACCAAGGAGAGAGAATGGTGTACGAACAGCAGGCGAGGACAAGTAGTCCCTCTCAAGTACAGGGAGGGTGTCGTTCTACTCAAGCGCCGACCTCACATGCTCGTCGAAGTCTTTTCCACCTCAACCCGGATCCCGCCCACACCGCCCATATCGATCTTGAAGTCGTCGTCGCCAAAGTTGTCCACGTCATCTTTGCTCATTTCTGCAAGCTCGACGTCGTCGATGACACCTTTTCCCATGGTGATTGTGGTCGTAACGCCTGAAACGTTTTTCGTGCTCACCAACAACTGGCCTTTGCCACGAGCTGACGCTCGATTCGATGCGAGGATACCGACCCCTCCAGTCGATTGAGGAGACCGTGGGGAAGAATGAGTAGACGTGATGCTTGTGCTCCCTTGATAACACCTCGGACCAGATTGCAAGCCGGTGTTGGTGCTGGATCGCCCAGTTTCCGGGCGTGATGCCTCTGCGCCACGTTCGCGGAGGTCGAGAATCTAACGACGACGACGACGACGATTTAGTAGGTGGCCACCACCGAAGCAGATCTCCTTACTAGCCGGCACGCCAACACTGGGGAAAGGAAAACACTTAGAGGAATGCATATAGCTGACATTGCCTGGCGAGGTCTGCGGGAAAGCGTCGTCATAACAGGACTCGATCCAGAGAAGTGTGTTCACATACTGGAGGTAGAAGATTCCATTCACCTACTCCTGCTCAGTTAACGTGGCTAGTTGAGAAATCATCAACGACTTGCCAAGTTTGCGATGGAGATCAGGATATAATAAAAGACGCCTGAAAGCTGGTTAGCGCGGGTAACAGATGGAACGTTGTTGGTAGAATCACCCTCGCGAATGAAAGTCTGAATGAGCATGCTACTGGGACCACCACGTCTTCGCCTAATCATGACCGCCTTTCCGACTGTGATCACGGTTACGATGGTATCATAAGCAAGTGGCGCCATCTAGATCCAGTCAGCGGCGTATGAGAATGATCACAAGGTTGGACACACGAAGAATCCTTTCCGAATAAGGTTAGTCAGTGATAAGAGCGATTGGGGGATTGGTTACCGAGAAGATGAGCAGCATGAGGCTTGGATACGGGGAGGCATGGGCCTCGCGTCTTGTGAATGTTGTCAGAAGGGCACAACAGGTCCAGACGACATTACCAACGTGGGGAGGCTTGATGAACGGGAGCACTGTTGAGGATCAGCGGATGTAAAGATGTGACTACTTATCACCTACACTCCATCTGGCTGGTCGCGACGTACAGTTGGTACGCAATGAGTCCTGACAGACAAACGATCAAGGAGCTCAGGAGGTACACATTCCGGTTAAAAAAGGCGTATGTGCGGATAAGCAAGACGACTGTGAAAGCGAGGGTTCAGCACGATGGTTCAGAAACGGGAATGACGGATGATACCTTCGGAACCCAACTGGTTCCACATGGCGAGTGCGACGGGTATCTATAGGGCGTAGACTCTCAGGGAGGCCCGTGACGAGGGTTGCAACGAATACCCACCCTGTAAATCTTGAGGCATAGTTCTAAGGAGTGGTCGTTGACGAAACAATACAAGAGGAAGCAGCCGACTGCCAGGACCCAGTAACTAGAAGAGTGTTGGCGCGCCGACGAGGGAGCGGAAGTAAGGCTCTCGTACCGACAAAACAGGTAGGCTACCTTGACCGGAGTCCACGCAGCTTTCCATATGTAGCGCCACTCGCGATTGAAACTGGTGATCCAGTCCCAGGCGACGATGGCGTCTGAGTGGGACTGTAAGCGCCAGGAAGCCGAGCGGGATCGGTGTAACGTACAAAAGGCTGGAAGGGGAGTAATGAGGATGCGAGCAAGATCACTAGAACAAGGAGGCGCGCACCGACAAAAACGAGCTGGGTACTGTTGAGATAAAAGCGCGATTAGAGGATTTAGCGGTAGCTGACGTCATTGGGTCGTACATGAAGACGAAGTGTAAGGCCGCCTCGGGGGAATCGGGCATGTCCGTGACGGGTCGTGAGGCGAGAGAGCGACAGGGAGAGCTTTTGGGAGGAGAGAGAGAGGGAGAAGGGAGAGGGAGAAGACAAGAGAGGACGAACGAGGGAGAAGGTCATTTATACCGTTTTCCAGAGCGAGAGGGAGAAGCCGCGCCAGGGTTTGGTTTTCAACAAATTTATCATTCCAGAGTTGGATCGGGGCTGAATCTCAGAAGCCTCTGGTCAGGGTCGATCCAGTTATCGGCCAAGGTAGGGAGGAGCGTTCCCGACGGTATGCTGCAGCTTGAACTCGTATCAGTTCAGATCGCCTGGAGTATCGGATGGTGGGATGTGGAAGCAGCGCGACATAGCGCCTTTCGCTCAAGTAAACCCGTCTTCCGGATTCAGCCACCTATCCTTAGGTTCCATACGCCGAAAAACAAACACATCGATAATGGTGTGGCCCGTGAACTTTGTCTCAGCTGCCTCCGCTCGTTATACGCTAGCCTTAGATAAATCCGAGGCAGCTAGCTTCCCAATTGTTTACCGGTACCCAACCAAGCGTGTACTAAAAACGACGCAGTCAGTCCCACCAACTCTCGTATCTCCGACACCGTACAGCACTCACGGATACACAATAATCAGCTGCATGGCAGACGCTATGGTCGTCAAGGTGTTGTCACCGGCACGGCAATTCATAATGCATAATGTCCAAGGTTTCGACTCGGAGAGATGTACTCAGTAGTACTCAGCGCTCAATTCCGCGCCAGTGATCGAAATTTTTTTGCACCGACCCCCCACCGCGGTCCCGGCCTCTGCAGAATGCATCGCGCCCCCGGCGACCCTATTTTACGGTATTTCGTCCGTACGTTGTATATAACCTACATAATTCTTATTTTATTTGCCTGTTCGAAATTGGCGGCCGCAGAATCCCCGAAATAAAATCGAAGAAGGTATCGTCCCCTGCCAGCCGTCGACCGCGGTCGATCCCGCCAAACACGACGCAAAACGGACACGAATTTGAGCTCACAATGCTCGATCTTCGAGCGACGGATTGCCAGCTTGATCACCACGCGCGCCTGATCGAATTTCCCTCGCACGCACCCGGTGGGATGACTCCTCTGGCCACCGAGCTGATGGGAGTATAATAGATCCACACGCACCCGGCGGGCACACCCCTTCGCCTTGCGATTGGGAGGCACACGTTTGACCAGAGGCTTAGCCCTCGTAGGTGCGTACAGTACTAACATCCGTATAGGATATGAGACCCTTTCTGGGTCATCTGGCGTGGGTCCAAATACCCTCGCCTCCAGGTGGGGGTATGGTTAATGATCCGCTTGCCACACGTGCTACAGGTAAGCGGGTGTTTAGACATCATGTGCATCTATTATATTGATACAGCTGAGTTAAACAAGCGTAGTCGGGGCCGTTCTACGTGAATTTCGATCCCTCGCGTCAGGGGGGTAAAAATCGCAAAAATTATGATTACGCACGAATGCGACACGCGGTTGAACCACCTTTTCAGGTATGTATTCTAGTATGTATTCGTGAGTAGATCGCGCCCATCCCGCCCCGTCGCGTCGGCACCTCCCGTGTCAGTGGTTAGGGATGCGTTTCCCCCCTTTTTTGTCCTCGACCCCAAGTTTCCAAGTGCATATATTGAGAGTGGTAGGTGGGATTGCCAATGGCATTGCGCGGCTCGATACGTACGTCATGTCCCATGTAGTTGTGGGTGTTTTTACGGTGTAATACGATGTTTGGAATTCCTGACACCGTAATTCTTCTGATTTCGTGCACTCGCCCTCCCCTCGTGTATCCGTATGAGAATCACATTAATAGTGTACATACAGTATCGGTTAGACAAGTTCCAGACATCCCACGGCTGTAGAAAGGGCCAAAATGTGATGGAAAATGCGAAAGTCTGTAACGAGTTTGGAGTGTGGGGATGAAATCCAAAAGGTGGGATAACTTGCCGAATACTAGGTCGCTGACCAAACGGTTTTGAGAGCATATACTAGGCGTATATATCACCCAGATACGAACTGCTATAAGTGGGGAGCTGAGGGGGAAGGGTGGATGTGAGGGAGAGATATATAATAAATAATTGATCCATAGAGCTATGTACTCACTAAGATTGCATAGGAACATGCAGGACATGCGGCCCTATTGCGTCCAGAGGAAGTGCGGACTCGCCTCAGTAGGTGTGAGGCAATAGGGACAGTCCAGAGACGGATCTGTCCCCGGAGAAAGTTCACCGGAGGCATGCCTAGCGATGCAGGAAATGTGACAAAAGGCATAATCGGTTCTAAGTAAGGTAAATCACATGGGGGTAAAGTATCAAACAAGGAAAATGAACACACCGGGGGTTTCGGAGCGAAAAAGGGGAGGAAACACCTCCAGAACCGCCAACACGTAACACGTAAATGGGTGGCGCAGGAGAGACACGACCACCACGTATACACCTACTGAACCAGATACCCAGAAATGCGAAACAGCCAGGCGCTGCGTTCGGACGCAATCGCGATTTTAACCCCCCTGACGCGAGGGGTTGGAAGTCACGCAGAAAGAGTCCGAATGGTCTCGCTCCAATTCACCTATATCATTAAAACAGATGTACAGAATATCTAAACAATTACCTACCTGTGGTACGCGCAGTGAAGAGATCATTTCCCCACCCCCCGAACCTGCGCCAGGTGACAAGAAATTGGTATAAACCACACCTACGAGGGCTAAGCCTCCAGTCAGTTACGTGGGCCAATCGCAAGGCAAAAGGGGTGAGCTCGAGTGCGACTCGGCAGGGGAAGCCGCTTGTTCCCAAAAACCGTGATTGCGATTTTTATGATTTCGACCCCCCTGACACGGAGGGGTTAATGGTTGCGCAGAACGGGCCCAGGTGGGCTCGATTGCGCTCGAACATATTAGTAGAGTAAATGGACAAGGTGTCTAAATAACAGCTTACCTGTAGCACGCGTGGCAGGCGGATCATTGCCCCTACCCCCACCTGGAGGCGAGGGTATCTAGACCCATGTCAGGTGACCCAAAACCGGTAATGCGACCATGACAAGTGATGATTTGCGCCCCGGCCCGTTCTAACATCTTGGCGTCTTTTACCATCTTCTCGACAGTTGGGAAGACCCTCAGGCACTTTGCTGGCACGGGGACAGATAGGTTCTTATGCAATGTGTTGACTGTATTTTGCGAGGGACGGGTAGGAGTGAGAGGTGGCCCCCAGAGGAGAGAAGATCGACGCTTACTTATATCATGAATCAATTCCCATGACTCGCCCTGGAGGAACACTCCGTATTTCCCCTTCTTGGCGATATCCTGGGAACACCCAAGGTTGATATCAATGGCGTCGCAGTACGGCTCAAGGACCTTTGCGGAGGTGAGGATCTATGGGGATCGTTGCCACAAAACTGGACGACCACCGCTCGGGCCTCTTTCCCTCCCCCCTCTCCGTCCAGAATTGAGAAATTTATCTCTCGGAAGGGCTTCTCCGTTGCGGGTACGAACATCTGAGAGTTTTGGAGTAGGGGGATAGACGATTAAGCACCAGCGAGGGGTGGGAGGGGGTGCGGGTGTGACGGACTTTGAGATTAATCATGGGGGTAGATGCAAACTAGAGGGAAGGAATTCGTAATCGAACCTGGGGCGTAGCGTACACCCGCCCCATACTTCCAAGACAGTCTCCCCCACGCCTACCCAAACGCGAAACGGTGTAGAGAAGTTAAGACCAAGAGAGCCCTGTAAATAACGAGAGGGAACCCACCAATTCACTCTGGTCGACCAACGGGGCAATGTCATATTTCGGACTGCCCAACACGGTCCGATAGAATCCGTAACCCTCTAGTTTTCGGTTTGCGCTGGGCATCTCCGAGTATCGTATAACATCAGGCAAGAAATCGCGGTAGACAGAAAGGGCCTGAATGGTGGGTAGATCCAAATGAGCGAGGATGGCTGAGTTCTGATGCCAGCACTCACCGGTACTTTTCTTTTCCATGCTTGTCTTTTCCCTACCATTTGGTTCACCTACCACTCTTCATCATCCCCAACCGTCCCTCGGACGTGTCTGTCACCTGAGAGTCCGGTTGTGTACGTCCCCATTGGTGCTATGTTGGACAGTCGACGCTGAGGCGACCACTAGCTGTCGAAAACAATCGAAACAAGCGCGATCTCGGATTGGATATGTTGAACTCGGAGACGTTCGACATCACATGATCTCGGCAGCGCTTATAGCAGCTAACCGATAATGTGGCAAGTCCCTGACTTGAACCGGCGTGCGCCTACTGGCAGCACCTGTGTAAGTACCCTTAAGGTACCAAGCACGACCAAACATGGTCTGTGCACACAGCACAGCATGGTCTGTGCGCGGATGTAGATGTATATATACCTTACTCATACCATGAAATACATCACTCCGCTTCTCCCATCTTCTCCGGTCAAGCACCAACTCTCCTCTCCTCCCTAAACAGGTAAGACTAGAGTATCCTGTTGTAGTATAAGCCTATCTCGTAGAGATTATACCCCAACCACCGCTCAACAGGATACGATTTCAATTTCAAAGCAACCATGAAAAATGGTCGCTGTGAGGTGTTGTAAGTCCTAAACCAACCCCCGCTTACGCCGCCACCCGTCACCCCACCAGCCCCGATAATTCGACACACCCCCAACACCCTGGAACTAGCCCGGACCCGGACCCCCCTATACGGCCTCGTGTCCGAGCGTTCTTCCGCCGGTCGCTTAGGACTCCGACCACCCCTCGTGCAGTTGCTCCATCCTCAAGATATGACGTCCAGGTGTTATTTCGTTTGCTCCGATCGTAGCGAGGCCCGCGACCATTTCCGGACTCTCTCACCTGGATTCCTCAGGCCTCAACCCCAGTAAAAAGTTCGGGAGACTCGTATCAACTGGCGACGACTTGGAACGACGGCACGTGATTAAATCGACGCTGCACGACTGGGATCGAGCGTCGGTGTGCTCTTCCTAGACATGTACTTTGACTCAATGTGAAAAAATGAAAAATTTCTAAGTCCCAATCTGACCGCCTTGACACGAGATCCAGCCGCATATACCGAGACCCCTTTCGTCGGCACCCCATGCCTAACTTTTGGTACGGGCGCCAGGAGTGCCACCGGAGAGGCGTTGGTAAAACAACAACTTAGTACAGGCAATAACAGCGATAGGATTTATTACGGTGCGTGCAGCCTCGTGCCGCACAATCTGACGATGACTTGAGTCTGTAAGACGGCCCGATCCGGTCCCGGGCCGCCATCTCATTTATAACCCGATTCCCCAAAAATTGTCCCCATCTCCCCATCTCCCTCCATCTACTTATCCCTCCAACAAAATCAATCTGGAGCCCTCTCGTCTACCGGCGCCGTCGACCTTCTGTCTGAACGCAGTTCTCCTCGTAGCTCTGGCGCGCTTTGGTTGGCTCCCCCCTCATCTCGGTGCCGTCGTCAAATCCCTTTTGGGAATCTCCGCCTTGCTTGCTCTGGCGTCTGTGGTTCCAGTATCCACCATGCTCCTACCCCTGCCTCTGCTCCAGCTCCTCCCTTCCACAATCTCGAGGACTTGTTTGTCTCTGTGGGGATTCCCATTGCCGCTTATCAGATTGAACTCCGCTCACCGCATAGAGATCACATACAGAACGGACATACTGAACTTACGGAGTCATGAAGATGGCCTACGGTGCGCATTCTCTTCCCAACATGACAACGGTACTCATGTTTCCCTCGTGACAGGACTACTCGTCTGAAGCGGGAAGTCCGTCCCGTGTTCGACAAAACCGGTGTGTCCAAACTCCCTGGTCGCCCTCCGTGACCTCAAGAAGGGCAAGGAGCTCATGATGGCTTACGTGGACGTCGCCCAACGCTCCGGCTATCACCGAAGCTAGGCGAAGGAGACGTCAGGAGCTCGCGAGGGGTTGGCGCAAAGCTTGAAGAGGCTGTCGCTAGGGTCGAGGTTCAACTTGCTCAAGCTGCTGCTTCCGAGCCTCCTGTCATCCCCGCCCCAGAACCCACTACTACTCCCGCCGATGCCGATGCTGACAGTCCTGATGTTCGTGACAGTACCGCCCGTCCAAGGCAGGAAGCGCACTGGAGGTCATTTAGAGGCCAGGGATTCTCTCAGGTAGGGGAACCACTCTTCGCCTATGCTCGTTGTGCTGATGGGTTCAGAAAACACAGGTGGCGCACTGGGGGACTGAGGGAATGGATGTGATGGGATGGTGCGCCACAATCCTTCCTCGTCCCATCCGAGGCTGCTTCTGGCACCCAGAAGGCGGGAAAACCACATGTAGGTCCCAACAACCCTCCTCACTGCCACGACACTCATGCGTTTCGCTTTTCCCACGTCAGGTTCCTTCTCCAACATCCATTCTGTTGATACTGCCATTCGCAATCTTGAGGTCGAAATGGACGTTGCCACTCCCTCTGTGAACGCGTTGAAATTCGAGTGGTTTCGCGGGGGTTCCGGGAGTGCGGTGATGCTGGGTGTATACTAGCCCAACCTGTATTTTTTTCGAATCGTTCTGAATCAATCCCAATCGTTGTCACTTGATCCAAATTGATGCGAGTCGACCCCAATCGATGCAAATTGAGCGAACAAATGTACCGACAACGGGAGTGTAATTATCTAGTCGATGCACGTCGTCTACAGTCAATAAGAATTGTGCGCAGTCGATTGGATGGGCTGCAAAAATGACATTTGAGTCACAAAAGCATATCCAGTCGTCCCTAGCCCTCCTTATTCCAATTTTCTCAACTGGCATCGATCCCGGACGACTCTAACTCAATTGAATCGTTGCCGTCGTTCAAACTTTTTTCTGGGCCCCCTCTAGCCTCCGCGCACTTCTGTCTCCCTTGGATCCTTCTCTCAACGGATCGGCCGCGCCCCCTTCCGGATTTGGAGTGTCCGACTCCCAACAGTTGCTTATGCCCCCTCTCCGTTCTCGCCGTGCCGGTCTAGTTTCTCGGTGGACCGGTTGATTGGTTCCGTTCGTTCGAGGACCCCTCCCCGTGTCTCCCTTATAAGCTCCCAGCCCTCGCCTCCACTGGAAGTCCCGGCTTGCCTTCGAAAACTCATCACCGCCTTGTCCACTCGTCTCAGCTCCGATAGCTGGTCTGTCTCGAGGTTCTTGAAGCTGTTACTCTATCTCTAAGGAGATTCGTCTCTCTCTGCATCCCAGCTCTCTCTCCGTAAGTCTGTCCGGTTGAATCGCCTTACGCCCACAGGGGGTTTACCTTTTCGAGCACTCCCAGCTGCGTCCCCCTCTGCATTTTTCCCTCCCCAATCTACCATGGACGACCCTCCTCCTCCTCCCGCCCCTCCTCCCGCCCCAGTCCCACCTCTTGCCCAAGCCGCCAGCTTCATTGCTATGATCGTCAGTGGAGTATCCTTTCTACGAGGCTGGGAGGTTCTCCTCTACATTAGGGATTGTTGGTTATCATCGAGGCCCGTTCCCACCGCAAGAGCATGGGTGAAATTCGCCAAGAAGGAGTTGTTACCACTTCCACTCGAGGCCGCAAGGCTGCCTAACCTCTCGCGACGATTCAAAGACACCCTCCGGGACCTTCCGAAGCGAGTCGACTCGTGAGTGCCGTGATTCCGACCCACAGTAGGAGACCCGCTAATACGATACGGTTCAGGCTGGGGGAAGACCTAGACAGGGTCCGGCGACAGGACATATCACACGCAAGAAGCCATCCGATCGGATGCTGGATATACGATTGGGATGGCCGGCGGGACATGATGAGGACCATAAAGAGGGAGCCCGAAGATCTCCAATGGTCTTTCGATGTGAGTTCCGCTTTTCCTGCACAACAAGATTCGCGAGTCTGATTGAGAGGACAGATGGTGGACCGAGCGATCCTGGCCAGAAATATCGCAGCCCTAAGAGCGAAACATGAGGCTGTGGTCCGGGATCGGGCGGACCCACTTCCAGGCAGGGAGGCTCGACGGGTTAGCGGGTGGGGGAAGAAAGTGGGGGATGCGATCAGGATGGTTAAACTGAGATAGATCAGAAAGGTGCCGCCGAGAAGCACAGATCCCTGTTGAGCTTTTTATCGCCCACAACCCACGCCACTCTCTTTCGAATACTTTAGAATTACGTTTAATATTTCTAGTTCGCCACTTGTGCCCTTCTTTTTCCATTCAATCTACCGGCTACGACCAACGGTGCTTCAGATCCACGATGTGGGCGGTGGTGGGGACCAACCTCGAGACCCGACTCTCGTAGTATGGAAGTACTAGGAGTAGTCCACCGTTGCGCAACGCCACGACGTTTGCGGCCACCCGCGCTCGAGAATCAGGGCAACTACTTTGCGTGGTGTGAGCGTAGGCGACTCTCATATGGGAAACTGCCCACGAAAGCTGCTGTAATAGTCCTATAACACCAACCCTGCTATGATGAGTGAGGCCTTGAGGGCCTGAAATCGTAATTCTTCGCTACCGTTGTTGTGATGCTATCAAACGAGCCCTCTTCAAGGCGAAGGCTACAAGGCGTCCACCAATCACCGTAGGCGGGGAATAGTCAAATCCAGGGCTAGCGCTCCTTCCAGTGGTACCAAATTTCCGGTTCCCTGTTACCCGCACTCCCATCCCATCCTTCCGCTTGACTGACTGTGGGGAACGTGTGCGTTACCCAGACCCTCACCGGACACGACTAAACCGGGGAGTATGGTGGAGGTGTGATCGGACAAAGAAAGCGACTCAGCGTAACGAAAATCGAAAATATCATGACAGAAGGTGGGGAGTGGCAACGTTATGCCGGGAGAAACAGGTCGCGGCGCAACATAAATTTGAGATCTTGAGTCTGGAGTCTGGACGTCGTATGCAAGATGGGCAAGGATCGTTTACACTGGAGGGACCATACGCGACACAGCGTCCAATCAACGAGCCATTCTTTCTCTTCTTCGCCCTCATCGTCATTCCACATCTCCGCTGCTCACAAAATGGTTACTCTCCAGGAATTGGACACCACCATCGCCGAGCAGTCCGTCTTATTCAATCAGCTCAAGGCTGAGGCTGATCCCGCCAAAGCTGACGAGCTTGTGGCTGCCCGCGATATGCTCGGTGAGCTCAAGAAGTCTCGCGGCGCGTTGCTCCGTGCTGCCGGTGTGGGAAATAAGGACAAGAAGAAGGAGCGTCTGCTACTGGTGATCGAGAGACTCAGGGGTAGCAGTTGACCACATCCATGACGCCGTTCGTGAAGACTCCCACATCTTCGTTAACAGGTGACCCCACAACCACTTCTCGCCGCCTAACTTGCTCATCGTGTCGTGTTACCACCACCGTAGCGATTGAACTGCTCGCCGCCAAGGTGTGGTGGCGGGGTGTGGCCAAAATCGAGCAGTTGCTCTTTGAAGGTACCTCAGAGACGCCTACCCTGGGCCCGTCCTCAATCACCAGGCTTCCGCAAGAGCTCGTGGAGCTGATTATCTCCTATTTCGTCCACGACACCTTCACCCTCCTTGCGTGCTCCATGACCTGCTACTCGTGGTATCTCGCAGCCGTCCCCCATCTTCACCACACCCTCACGACCGACACCGGCTTCTTCTTCTGGCGCAGGGGGAAACCTGTGTGGCCTAGACCACTCCGAAATTCATATCACCTCGGTTTGCTTCCGCTCGTCAAGCGATTCCGTATCCGCACGATCACCATGCTCGATGATCCCTTCACTCCCAAAAAGCTTGACAAGTGCTCCCTACGTTACTTTTCCGCACTTACGAACCTCCAGGAGCTTGGAGTAGACGCCCTTCAAGTGCCCAGCTTTATGCCGAACATTCAACGGTACTTTGGACACTTCGCACCAACCCTTCGATTCCTTGCTCTTAGGGAACCCGGAGGCTCTTCCCGGCAGATCCTGTATTTCATCGGGCTCTTCCCAAACCTCCAAGACCTCAAGCTCTGCTACGACTTCCCGAGAGGGGAGCAGGGGGGCATGGCTGGCGCGGACCTCGTTCCCCTCTCCGTACCCCCGCTGTGTGGGCGGTTGACGCTCATATGTTTCGCAAAGGAGAAACTCGTGGAGGACATGATCGCCTTTTTTGGGGGGCTTCATTTTCGTTACATGGACCTTTTCAGGGTGGAGTGCGCGCGGCTCCTCTTAGGTGCATGTGCAGACACCCTGGAGGGGTTGCGGTTGTACCCAACGGATCCATACGGTGAGGAGTTCTTCTGAAGGAGGGGTAGCGACGACAGAGCTTAAACCCACAATCCACAGATAACTACGAAGCCGTACGCTGGAATTTCGATCTGTCACGTAACTCCTCGCTTCAGACGCTGGAGACTACCGCGGTGTCAATCACCGCTGCAGGCGACATCGCTTCTGATTTCCTCAAAGCCGTACTCTCCACCGTCACATCCCCTCTGCCCCTCGACCTCGTTATCAATTACGATGCGTTCGAGGTCCGTTGTCACGTGCCCCCTGCCACCCGTGCGCGGGATATTTCACCAAGTGAATATGCCGCTGAAGCCCTCGTTCACCTAGAGCTATTCAAGGTGTTCAGTGAGATATATATGGTGCGGGAGTTTCGACTGGTGCTCTGTGCCGATGAACCTCCACCCGACCCCGCTGCAGAGGATGCCACACGAGCACTAGAGTGCATTGTCAAGGCAGAAAGGATGAATGGGGGATTCGACTACCTCTCGTGCGAACCGTTGATCATTTCTGAGATGCGATCTCTCCGTACTCGCTTCACTGATGATCAAGTGGGCGCGGGAGGTGGGCAGTTCATTGTTACCTGCGCGCTGTGATATACCGAAATTGTCGGTGACCGCGCAGGGCCGGAGAACGGTTTGGGGGGTTTATCTATGGTCATCCATATGGAAAGGGTAATACTGGCTCTAAAGCCTTCGTCTGGGATATTAAGGTGTGCCTTGTGTATTATTTCGAATCAGAAGATTGCCCCCGCCGACTCCCAAGCTGTGGCACCGTGGGGGTCAAACGGAGTTTCCATGTTCTATCCCTCCACGGTTGTCGTCGTCGGCCACGGACGTATACGTAGAAAGGGTCCGGAATAATACCTCGTTCCCTACGGTCTCCACCTAAACATAGAATTGCACCCTCTTTTCTCCCAAGGTTTTTTCGAGTTCTTCAAGCTCCTCCAATCTTTTCACTCCGTGCTTGGTCGCGTCGCTCATCAACTCTTGACCCTGCAAGACGGCTATCCAACTAAACAAACCAAACCCTCTCCTCGGCACGTCCAGCGGTAACGTTGGGAGGAAAAATGCTGCGATTATACCAAGCAAGAGCGAACCTCCCAGCAGGGTGGCAAGCTGCCATGGGGCGAACTCCGCCCAGGCGAGCGTTTCGCTCCGGTAGGAATTGGCGATTATTCTACCGGAGCCCGAGAGGAAAGGAAGGACATTCGAGGCGTCAGACGATGCTCGAACGGACGCGAAGCGGGAAGCTGAGAGAGAGGTGTAGCCTTCTGGCCCAGCTCCATCGGTGAAGGAAACAACCTGCGCCGGAAATTAGTACCGTGGTAGCGATGGGTGATTTCGGCGCTCACTGTCGGGGAAGGGGTATACCTGGCATCCAAACCGTTGTCCTTCATGGAGGTCAGTAATCGAGACTATGGGAGGAAACGTCGCTGGATACCGCACTTTCAGCATCTGGTTTATCCCATTGTCGTGACTAGTTGAACCATCCAGAGTCAGTGATCGTATCGTCCATCCCAAAAGATGCGGAAAACCTCACCTCACAAAGAAAGGAGGATATTTCCCCGTTGAATTCAGGACGCGAGGGACCCCGCCCTTGTGCCCAACTCCAATGTTTTGTTCTCCAAGCACGCTCTTGATAGAATTCGCTTGTTCGACGATCCGAACCGTAGCGACGAGCCTTAGATCAGGATTGTAGAAGACCTCGATGACCCATGGTTCATACAGCTCGACGCAGACGGCCGCGTCGTAGCCGATCCTGGTCTCCCTACCCCCAGCATCGATCCCGGGAACTTCGGAAAAGACGGGAAATTGGCCGGAAGGGACGAAGCTGTTGTTCAAGCGAACAAGGACGATCTCGACACCTGCCCAGCCATTCCCTGCTCCACCTTCGGTGATAGTGAGCTGAGGCTTTCTAGAGGGCATCATAGCGAACCTTACCGTCCTGAACGTTGGTTGAATGGAACGAGTGTCCGAGGCCAGTATCGAAGAATTTCGCTGTCAAAAAGTCAGTCCGGTTCGTAACTGCTGGTGGTACGTCGTTATCACATACCTACGTACGAAATGGCATTGGGGTCGACGTTGGATGGCAATTTATCTGACCCCTCCAACGAGGATAAGTCGGCTGTCTTCAACTTTTCCGGAGTGGGGATGGAGAAGTTTGCGAAAAGCTTGTTGATCAGCAACTTTGGAGTGTAAATGTAGGTTCGACCAGATTGTGTCCGGGGTGTCCTGTACCGTCGTGATTAGGGGGTCGAGAAGCATGCGAGGAACAGAACCACTCGTACATGTAGACCAGGGGGTCCGGAAGCTTTTCGCAATGGATTCTAATACCCCACCGGGGTATTCTGAACGTCGTGAGTCCCGCTTGCGTTCCTTTCTCTCCCAAAACTCCTACCACACACCTAATCAACTCTCCTGTTGCGGTGTTGTCGTTAGACCCGGCGAAGGGGTTATCCGTGCGGGGCGGGATATCAACGGTGGACGAGTTGATGTTGAAGGTTCCGTGACCGTGTCCCCCCGGAGTTAACTCCGCGGCCGTCACCTCCCCAAAATAAACGTCATCGTCTCCCCAGTGGATTTTCACCGCCGCGGGTACCTGCGATCGGTCCGCGAATGGTGCGAGCGTCCAAGTACGGGCATAACTCTAGATTTTATAATTCACGACATCAATCTCGGAGACACAGCGATCCGCATAGTGAATGGACGTGCCGCAAACGAGCCCATTTGTGCTGAGGCGCCTTTAATGTCGTCCAGTGATAAGTCCCCAGAGGCTTCAATCTCCGTATAAAACGTTCTCTGGTTCTGTTGGGGGTGGTAAGTGATCTTCAGGTTTGGCGGGTGGTGTTCGATGTGTTCTCACCACCACACGTGTGTCGATATTCACAACGCGGCCAAGCACGAATGGCAAACAGGCAGCCACAGTCACCAGGGTGAAGAAATAGGTGATGACGAGGGACCAAGGTCGACCACTGTCACCAAGTCAGCCTCCGAACGAGATCGAACGGAAGCAGGAAAAGAATACTCGTAGGATTTTCTGGCACTTCTGCTCGTCCCTCGGCTCGTCGCTCGCTTTAACAGTAGCAACAAACCACCGGAGACGCTCGCACGTTCATCCGCGCTCCGAGCCAAATCCTTCAGCTTCATTCCCGAACCGTTGTTCCCGTGGCTCAGGTGAATTACGGTTGCCCATGCTGTGAAATAGTCATACAGCGGAGTCATCAGAAATCACATGGTTGGGATGGCGGGAGCAAGAACTGGCACCCACTGGCGGCTTCCAGGAACCTCGAGGCGTACGCAAGCAAACTCCATCCTATGACCACCCCAACCGCCGCGCACCACAGTCCCACGATCACACGAGCCCAAAACAGAGTCCTATTCCTCGCCAGGATCGTTCCGGCGTATATGACGGGATAGCTTGTGACACACAAGAACGCGTGCAAGCACAGATGGCTCCACCTCGGACGCTCGAACGACCTCGCCGGTCGTCTCGCCTTCCCTGGGAGCTGGAACTCCCTACCTCCAGCGAGCCCGGAGTTATTGCCAGGACCACCCGCCCCCATCACGCGGTCTTGGGTCGGCGTGCCCAACAGTCGATGACTATCATCGTCAGTGTATAACGATGCTGATTCTGCTCGCTCATCGTTATCGTGAGGTTTGCGCAACGAGGCAAGAGAGAGGTCTGAAGAACGGTGAGAAGTGAACATCAGGAAGACGAGAAAGGTGCATGAGGCGGACCACTAGAGGAATCAGGTCACAGATGAAATCAAATTAGAGCCTCTCCTTTTGGGTCGCGCTTGAGAGGGATGGACAGTGGCGGGCTTTGGCAACGCATCCGACACTTAATTGGACGGGGTGCCAGGCATAGGTATTCAGGGCGAGATCAACGCGCCGCCAAGGCTGAAGCGCTGATATCCTGATGGCCGCAAACTCTGGACTTGACGTAGCATCCGCGCTAAGGCACTGACAAGGATTTGGTATTGCAGGTTGGGAGGAGGAAGGTATGCAGGATAGTCGAGGATGTAAAGAAACAAAAGTAAATGAGTGAACATGAACTTGGTGATATCGGACAGTGGAAACACCGGTGAGGAAAGGGTAACAGGGGAAGCGGGAGTATGGAGTACGATCAATAAATGAGAGTATATGTTCATGCGGGTCTGTTGTGGGGTAATAACCACAAATAGTCGGTCAAGGCGCAGAGTTCTAAAAATGCCGTTTGAAGGTATGTATGTTGTGTGATAAATAGTCATTGAGAGAAGGGAAAATCGAAGGAAGAAAATGTGTGGGGTGCAGGGCCGGGTTTGTGAGGACCGTCCACATGGAATGAGTGGCAGAGGTGGTGGTAAGCACCATCGAGAGGCGGCAGAAAAAGGAAAAACCCAGAGATCCAATGTGAGAAGCATATGCAATCGGGGTGGATGTGAAGGCGACAGTACGCGCCGACTGAACGAGATCGGAACCAAGAGCGGCGAACGACTGAAAAAAAATCAACAACGTGGGGATGAATAGAAAAAAAAAGGAAAGGAAGTGCACAAAGCGCCAGGTTCAAGGCTTCGCGCTGCGTTTCCAACTGGACGGTGGGGGTGGTGTTCTGCCTCTGCCCTTTTGCTCTTGCTGCATCAGAGTCGCGATTGGGCGATCAGGGGCATCGGGTCCGGTCTTGACCCTCGGCCGGGGCTGCCGAATCTCTGGAGAGTTCGTTGAGGACAGGTCGATCCTCGAATTCCTTGAGGTCGTAGGTCCGTTCTGCTGATAGTTCCTCATCATGGCCGAGTTCCTGTTTGACGTGGAGGGTCCGAACCCTCCCCCATACACACTGCTCGTCGCCCACCCACCCGCGGGGCCGCCGTACTCGGACCCCCCATAGGTGCTACCCGCGTACATCGACCTCGGCCCAGCAGGGAACATCACCGTACTTGCGCTCGATGGCCAGCCCAATGTTGATCCTCGTTCCCATTCATCTCCGGCAGCCTGCATTGCCTGTTGTGCAACGGCGAGTTGGTAGGCCTGTTTGGCGGCCATCATGGCGTGTTGATGTGCCGCCAGGAGTTGGGGGTCGGTACCCTGAAGAGGGGGAGGCATGAATTGTTGAAGCATTGGGTTGGACTGTGTCATCCAAGGGTTGCCCATCATCATAGGCATGTTCTGTTGGGGCATTCCCATCCCCATTCCCATACCCATGGGTCCCATCCCCATCATCTGATTCATCACGCTCATCCGAGGATTTGCACACATCATAGGATCGTCGTCATCGTCGTCCAACTTGATGTCCCCGTTCATGACTTTCCCAAGCTGCGCGGAGAAAACGAGGTTAGTGGCGCCCAACGTGGGACAAAGTGAGGGATCGTACCTCAATGGCGTTTCTCGCTTCGCTCCTCCTTCTCTCCCTCCTCCTCCCTTCATCAGTCATACCAGCGACCCCACTTCCACCTCTCATGGCGCCTTTGAGAGTTGAGTCGTCGTAACTCACGCTCTTCCTATGCGCCAGCTTCCTCGCCTTCAGTCCCATCTCTGAATTGGACGCTGATAACAGCCCGTCGCCCCCGTTTCCAGACAATTCCCTCGCACGGAACGTCTGCCGTTTCCCCCTAACTCCCCTTCCAAGGTCGCTCCAGATCTCACTCCCATCTCGAGGGGTGACTGGCAATCGTCCACTGCTTGAGTCACCGGTCGAGCTAGAAGGGCTGTTGTCCCTCATAGCGAATGGTCGTTGAGGTGGTCGGTTGAACGCCGCCGAAGGGGAATTATTAGCTAAGGACTTGGTGGGAGAAGGGGGGACCGTCGAGGCCGGGGTACTCGTGGTGGAAGATCGTGGCCTTGACGTTGGCTGTTGGGGTCGGAGTTGGGGCTGGGGCTGTTTCTGCTTTTTGGGAGCGATCGAGGGGGCAGAGGAACTCGATTCGTAAGAAGAGTCCGAAGAAGTTGATGTGGTGGAAGGTATCCTCTTGTGTCTCGAAACGGTAGGCGAGGGCTGGGTTTGAGTGGTCGTAGTGTTCTCCGGTCGGCCGGTCCTCTGGGGGGCAGGGACATTCAAGATACCGTTCTTTGTTGGCTTCGGTGGTTGTGACCTGGGAACGGGTCGCGGCTGAGGCTGGTCATTGGAAGGTTTGGGAGGTTGAGAGGGTGTCAACATCGTCAACGTCGACGACCTGGGCCGCCCAACTGGTCGTCCAGGTAAAGTCGTAGGCTCAGAAGTAGAGGTGGGCGGTGGAGGTGGGGAGGCATCAGAAAGTACAGGTCGCGCGGAAGGAGTGGGCTCCTTCCGTCCAACGTTGCTTGAGGGGTTTACTGTCCGGGTAGCCGGGAACGAAACTGTGGAAGGGCCAGGTTTCGACTTTGCGGTTGTTGTGGTTGTGGAACCCTTTGTAACCACACTGTCCAGGGATCCCCGGCTTTCATCCAAAGAGAAGTCTATGTCGAGCTGAGAGAACATGGCGGCCGTGAAATCCCCGATGGCATCCAGAGATTCCCCTTCATTGGTTTGTTTCTGCACCGAATTTATTGAAGGGGTGGTGGTTACTGGAGAGCCCGGGGTGGAATGGTGCGGTCTAGACATGACACTGAACCCGGACTGAGGAACCCGGTGGTGTATCGGGGTGGGCTTGATCGGGGTGGGGTCGTCAAGGGACAGTGAGGTGCGGGGGTCTCTGATCGGTTCTGTCGTGTTGACGGGTGGAGCCGTAGCAGTCGGACCCGAAGAAATTGGACGTGTAGGGGACTTGGGAGCCGGCGAGCTGTCCTCGTCGGTTGGGGGAGGCTTTTTCTCAACCGATGGGGTCACAATGGTCGGAGCGGTCATCGAACGACTGGGAGCGGTCCTCCCAGTGATCACAGGAGAAACTCTGTCGCCCACAGCCTTAACAGTGGGTTCTGCAACGACAGTGGACGTCTGTCTTGACCGTGCCAAGCCCTGAGTGAGACTCGATAGCCTTTCATTGATGTTTGTAGGCGAACGCAAATCATTCCTCAAGTTGGTGGCCGATCCAACCGGCGGGGGTGGGTTGGGGACGACGGGTGAGCCACTCAATGGAGAGTTGCTCAGGGATTTGATGTCGATGAGAGGTCTGGCGGGTAAACTTCGGCCAGAGGCATTCGATGTGGCACTACCTGGCCTTCGTGGTTGAACAAGGGAAGCGAGCGGAGCGTCATCATCGGAGGAATCATCAGAGGAATTAGAAGAGTCGCTATCCTTGGAAGGTCTCCTCGGTGCTAAATGCATCGCCATAAGGATCGGGTGGGGAAAGGTAAGAAATGTACCCACGTGTGTTCTTGGTAGGAGCAGGTATGCTCTGTACAGGCTGCCGTGAAGACGACCTGCTTTGGATGGCAGCGGGACGGGCAGGGGCGTGAACAGAGACGGGCATCGGAGGCTTCTTTCCTTGTTTGGAAAGATCAGGAGTCGACTTCTCCTGCCTTAATTGTGGACCGGGGGTTGTCGGGGGGCCGTTGGAGGGCCGACGATCAGGTATAGAAGAGTGACCAAGCTCTGACTTGCTCCTCCATTGAACGGACAGGGGCGGGGGACCGTTATCGGAATCGGAACCGAAATCCGACTTGGAATGGGAAGATGATGATCGAAGGGTAGAAGTACGGGGAGCCATGCGGGGGGCTGCGCTTCGACCTCGAGGCTGGTTGTATAAGTTGGGGATCGGAGGTGCAGGAGACTTGAAACTGGGTGAACCTGAACGGAGATAGTTGTCGACCTGTGCGCTCGGTCGAGAGGTGGACTGAGGGGTGGGAGAGCCTGCTTGACTTCTCCTGGCTTGCATTTCTCTAAAGGCAGCGACGGAGACGCGCTGGGAAGAGTCCGAAGCGACACTATCTCCCCTTGGTCGAGGACGGGCAGGTGGAAGTTCGAGTGGAGTGGAGTCGTCAAGACCGGATGTGGTGCTGTAGCCACCGACATGACGGAAGGCACGAAGGTTGAACGAGTCTCCGCTGACTTGTGAGGGAAGTGGAGGTGGTGGAGGTTTGGACTTCTTGCGATCCCGCACCCATGAGAAAAGACCACCACCCGACTTTTTGCCAGCCGTTGCGGGAGTAGTTGTTCTGACCGTTTCATGAGACTCTGAGCGTGGACGATTGACATTGGGGAGGGATTTTGTGGAGAGAGCGTTGCCAGAGTCGCCATATCCGCCGAAAACGGCGGCTTTGTGGGGAGGGGTGAGGGGACTGTGAGGGGGTTCGGACTGGGTGCTGAAGTGGTGGGAGTTGACGAAGTCTGTTGAGGGCACGTCTGGGGTGACGAGGTTGACTTTAGACTTGCTTCTGTTTAAGGGCACCTTCATTTTGCTCGAAGAAGCAGCTGCATTCTGGTAGATGGCATTCGGCTGAAGGCGAGTGTGATCATATTCGCTCTCGTCGTTTAAAGATTCGACATCAATGTCGGCGACCGCAGAGCTTGTGACGGAGGAGGGGGGCTTCGGCCTGGACTTGTCTTTCCTGGAGAAGAGGCGACCTAGAATTGCCATGGCTGGGAAGAGGGCGGGTTGGGGTGATGTGGGGAGTGAGGCGGAGGGTGCGAGAAGGACTTAGTGGGAATAGGAAGGGGAGGGGGGGAGTATGGAAGGAAAGGGAGGGAGAAGGATGGTGGTGAGAGGGAAGCAGGATGGGGGGCGGGAACTGGCGGTTCCCGTTGGATGTGGTCAAAGACCGACCAGCGTCGGGGCGCACGGCAGGTTCGATCAAAAAAAGAGGGAGTCTCCAACAGTTGTGTCACTTGACGACTCGACTGGTCGTTATCGACGTGGGTGTGTCTGACCGAGTGGATGGCAAAGGACGGGGCGAGCCAGGGGATGTACACGACCAGGCTAGCAGGCGATTTATCTCCGAAACCGTTGACGCGACACTCCTTCCGGCCTCCGTTCGCATAAACCACAACAAGCCTCTCGAACGGCTACATCCGGTCACGTGTCGGTGCAAGACCCTGAGATTCGAGACTCTGGCACTTCGGTTCCCCCCGTTCTCGTCATCTATGACGGCTAAAACCGTAAACGCAGAACGCTAGATCGCGATAGGTTACCACTCCACAAACAGGGATAAGCCCGTGACTGACTGTATCGTTCATTTCCACCCGACCTAGTGCGGCCCGTACACGGCCCGCCAGACCCACACTATTCAGAAAATCTCTCAGGACCCGTCTGTCCGGGTTTCCCGTATCCCGGCTCTAGCCTTTGGATTTGGGTACCCGTGGGCGAACGATTATATTGCCGTCATAGACGCTGGAGCAGTTGAATAACGCTTCTCCTGTTTAATCCCCATGGCCGGTGGTCGCGTCGCTCGCGTAATGCTGTTCCGAATGATTATATTTACAATTCGGAGGTTGAAGCGGTGTCGCGATGGGAGACGTTGCAAACGTGAGAAATATCCGCACGATCACCGCTCTGACGTATGCGGAAGAAGCCACGTGAAATCCCTCTCTCGTCCAACCGTTGCCTGCAACATCCGGGCATGAGACTCGTTACATCCCGCCGTTAGAAATGGATCAGTCTCCCAGCACCCCGGGTGCCACTGGGGAAAGGCATCCACTCCTCTCTCTCATATCAGCTTGCTTCTGGGTCATTCGTGAGTCCTTCATCTCCGCCGACCGGGTGCGCTGTGTTGAGCTGAAAGAACGATCCCGCTCCGCTAGTCTGGTTGCTGAAATGGTTCAAGTCACTCGTCGCTTTCGTCACCATATCGATACCCCGCTTGATCTACTCGATCCTCTCATATTCGATGACACTGACCGTGAGACACCTTCCGACAGAGTTCACACTCCCACCTCACAATATTGTATAGCTCAACTTCTGGTCTTTCGCAATAATGTTCGTACTCGCTGCCGTGGCATTCAACTACTGGCTTCGATTCCGCTACCTCAACGTGTACTCCGAATTCCAAGAACCTCCCCTCGTCAAATCAGATGCCCAGGAATTACACCCCGACGTCAACACTCCAGACCCGCCGACAGCCTTCCACAACTACCTCGATGACTTCTTGCAAGCGGTCAGGGTGTTTGGATTTCTTGAGAAACCGGTGTGCCCTCTCCGCCATGTCGCTCGTACCTTCCCTGACATTTGCCGGAGGTCTTTCACGAGTTGGCGAGGCACCTGCAAACCAGGAGGTTAATCGCCGGAGACAGCATGTCCCTGGATGAGGACAGGTCGTTTTACTTTGTGGCGGATGGTGTCGTCCAGGTGTTCGCGAGAGCGGAAAATCAGCCCGTCGTAAACGGTACCGGCATTTGGGACGAGGAAGACCTTAACGGCTACCAACTCCTCAACGAAGTCGGCGCAGGTGGTACTTTATCCAGCCTCTTCAAGATTTTAAATCTTTTTACCGAGCATGTCCAGATCGGCTGGGCCAATGACGAGAGCTCTTCAGAAGGCCAACACAGTTCAACCAGCTCTGCCTATCACTCCCCCGGTCCCAACCCTGCGTATACCAATCTCCGATCAAACAGAACCATCTCAGATGTCTCCACGTTCGACCTCGATGGTCGTGGACCGGTCCCTACATCGCGATCTCCCCGCCCCACCTCCCGAAGGGAATCCGTCTCTTCATCAAGTTCTACCATCCATCCTCCCGATGTACCATCTCCAGCTCCGTCTAATGGATCGCAACCCAGGAGTGCCCCATCAACTGCCCGCCCTCGCGCTCCAGCTCGCCGCACATCGCTCCATCGTGGCGTTGTAGCCAGGGCGAAGCAAGACACTACCCTTGCGGTTATACCGGCAGAAGCATTTCAACGCTTGACCAAAAAGTTCCCCAAAGCGACGGCGCATATCGTCCAAGGTGCGGCGTTTTTTCCCTCAACCTCACGCTCGTGGCTCTAATCTTTACGTGAAATCTCCCAGTTATCCTTACACGTTTCTCAAGGGTGACGTTCAGTGCGGCCCACAAGTATCTCGGTTTGACGAGCGAGGTCCTGCGTACCGAGAAGGCGATTAACGACATCGCAGTACATCCCCTTCCAGCCCCTTTCTATGAGAGTGGAGGCTTGGAAAACCTCCGTCAACGATTCGACCAGGCACCCCGGACAGATAACGCTGGATCTTCAGAGATTATGAACGCACTTGCATCCCATCGATCATCCTCCCACAAAAATGCAGGGCAGAAAAAACCGAACGGGGGTGGCATGTTAACAGACGAAAGTCAGCGTGCGAGTCCCAATCGGCCACGCCCTAGCGTTCGTGCCCACCTTTCCTCTCGGAAGTTCGTCCAAGCGGGCGATCTCTTGAGCACCGTCGGATATCCTAGCGAAATCTTCAAACCAAAGAGTTTCGTGGGTCTCGCCAGTCCACTTCACACCCGCCGGGAATCGATGCACGGCTCGGATACGGACGTGTCCGCCAATGGGGATACTCCCCATCTGGACGATTTTAACCTCAAGGAAGAGGTCATGTCCTGCATCGCCAAGTCAATCGGGCTTATTCAGCCCCCATCGGTTGGAGACGAGCCATTAGAATCTCCGCCTCTTCCTGCAACCGATCCCGGAGGTAGCCTGTTTCGCTCACCTTACGGTTCACTCTCCCTGTTGGAAATGGTCAACGACGGTGCTTCGAGCGTGACTGGATCTTCATCCACCGGGGAGATGACAGGACTGGATAACGAGGTCGAAATTCGATTCTTCCCTGCTGGCTCGACTTTGATCCACGCCGGTGAGAGGAACGCAGGTAAGTCCACCTGATATCACGCACCTCATATGTTTACCCAGTCGTACAGGGATGTTCTACGTGATCGAGGGATTTCTGGATGTAATCCTTCCGGTGAACGACCCACAGAGTCAGAGCGGGCCAGACGCGAAAGTGCCTTTACAAGAGAGCATCCCATCTGGCCGCACGAGCAGGCAATCTACGTCGAATCACGAAAACAGGCAGCCAAAACCACAGGAAGAAGAGGGAAAGCATCTCTTCACAGTGAAACCTGGTGGTATTGCCGGCTATCTATGTGAGGGCATTTCCGAGTTCCTGTCTGATCCTTTTGCTGACCCGAGCAGCATCGTTGTGTAACACCGCCTCGTACGTCGACATCAAGGCGAAGACGGACACTTGTGTGGGATACCTCCCGCATCCTGCTTTGGAACGGTTGTTGGAGAAACGCCCTATCGTCCTCCTGACACTCGCGAAGAGGCTTACTTCTCTCTTATCTCCACTCGGTAGATTTTACTCTTTCCGACCTCTAGCTTCCGTTTCTGATGATGGGCTTTCAGTGCTCCACATTGACGCGTCCCTTGATTGGATACACGTGCATGCTGGCCAAGTCTTGTGGAGACCCGAAGATGTCAGCGATTCCATGTATATCGTGATCAATGGTCGGTTGCGAGCGATCACCGAGAGCGAAGAAGGTGGGGTAAACATTGTGGCGGAGTACGGTCAAGGGGATACGGTTGGAGAGCTGGATGTCATCACAAACACACCACGAAGGACAACCCTCCATGCCATCCGGGATTCGGAACTGATCAGGATGCCTCAAACACTGTTTAACGCGATTTCATCCAGGTGAGCTCGTTCTTTCTGCACCCCTGCCTTGTGTTTATGGCTCTCCCACAGAAATCCTCAGATCACTGCGAAGTGAGTCAGACAAGCCGCCCGATATAGATTTCGCTCACATCGGCTCTAGGCTATTACGCATGATCGCTTTCAGGGTAAGAGAGGAGGTCGATTCCTCAGCGGGGTCCAAGTCACGGAAACTCTTGACTGAACTCGGACGGAACAACACGAACCTGAAGACAGTCGCCATCCTCCCTGTGAATCGACACGTCCCCGTCGACGCTTTCGGGAGAAAGTTGCATGCTGCTTTGGAGGCCACCGGCGCGTCCACTTCGTACCTCAACCAGGCATCAGTATCAGACCACCTTGGTAGGCACGCCTTCACGAAGGTCGGTAAACTCAAGACCGCCGGATGGCTTGCGGATCTGGAGGAAAGATACCGGATTGTGTTATACGTCGCGGATTCCCCTGTCACAAATTCCTGGACCCACACGTGCATCCGTCAGGTCAGTCAGGCAGTGTTTCCTCCTGTCCCTGGGCTCATGGCGCGCGTGATAGGCGGATTGTATCATGGTTGTTGGGATGGGTGATGACCCCAGCCTGGGGGAGTACGAAAAGCTGTTACAGTCAATGAAGATTACCGCTCGCAAGGAACTCGTCCTACTCCACCCTGATAGATCCGTTGTTCCCGGTTCAACGAGGGAATGGCTCAAGGTAGGTATCGTCCGTGGTCTTTCCAACACTGGCGGTAACATCAGGTATTAGAACCGGCCCTGGATACACCAACATCTTCACGTGGAGCTTCCGGTAAATCTTCGGTTGTGTTCGCTGGACTAGCTTCCTGATGACCTCGATAGGGTCTGGCGCTCCCAACGCGACCGACACAATCGTTACAAGATCCCGTGGCAGTTGCTGCGTTGAAAAACCTGAAGGACAAAGTGCAGAATGAGATTCAAAAGTACCGTGGTACCCCAACCGCACGACAGCAGAGGGCACCGCATATGAATGACTTTGCCCGTTTGGCGAGGAGGTTGTGCGGCAAGTCGATTGGGTTGGTCCTAGGTGGTGGTGGGGCTAGGGGGTTGTCACATCTCGTGAGTAGCCGCGATCCGGGGTCCTCCATATTCTAATGCTCCGTTTCGTGGGTTAGGGATTTATCCAGGCGTTGGAAGAATACGGAATTCCGATAGATCATATTGGAGGTATGTGCCTGTTGAAGCTGGCAGACTCGACCTCACAATTGGGTATCACAGGCACCAGTATTGGGGCACTCGTTGGTGGGCTTTACGCGAGAGAAGGTGATCTTATCACCAGCTCTGCTCGCGCCAAACAGTTCAGCGGGAGGATGGGTAATATTTGGCGTCTTCTCTCGGATATGACTTACCCTATCGTCGCATACACAACGGTCAGCTCGCCAGATAGTCGTGACCGACATCGCGCTGATCTCGTTGGTTAGGGTCACGAGTTCAACCGAACGATATGGAAAGCGTTCTACGATCTCCACATTGAAGACATGTGGTTGCCATTCTTCTGCAACACCACCAACATTATCACATCCCGGATGCAGGTACACGAAACAGGATACGCATGGCGGTACATCCGTGAGTGGTAATCGAGATCTGAAACCTCGGTGAGACGTGCTGATAGGGCGATGGAGGGGCATCTATGACCCTTGTTGGCCTTCTCCCACCACTGTGCGACAACGGGTCGATGCTTGTCGATGGAGGCTACAGTAGGTGGTCATGCCAACAGTAAAGGTCCCATGCTAACTTGCTTGCAGTCGATAACTTGGCGGTATGCTATGAAGCTCTATCTAACTCTCAACTAACGGGATTTAGGTCTCCTCCATGTTCGCCATGGGCCCAAGCGCCGTCTTCGCTTGTGATGTCGGTTCGGTACGTTGCCTGACACTCATTCGGTAGAGCCAGCTAAACAGTGGATCAGATCGACGACAACTCACCTCGTAACTTTGGCGACACCGTCTCTGGATGGTGGTTATTGATCAACCGATGGAATCCGTTCTCAAATGCAAGAAGTGTGCCAGCAATCACGGAAATCCAGAGCAGATTGGCATAGTACGGACCCTCCTCCCCACGCTTGACGTTACTGATACATGGGCCACAGTGTGTCGAGCGTCAACACCCTTGAAGAGGTCAAAGTGGCAAAGGGGTGCCTGTATGTGCAGGTGCCCGTGCAAGAGGTACGAAAGCACTCTCGTGTTCCCAAAAGTGCGACGCAAACGTGTCTCCGTTAGTATGGTACCCTACAGTTCAACAAGTTCGAGGAAATTCGGAAGATTGGGTACGAAGGAGGCACGAAACTGTTAGAGAAGTGGGACGCTGAAGGAAAGTTGCCCGTCACGACCGTTGGAGTGGAGGATGTGCACCCGAAGAGAAAAGGGCGCATGCTCCGACGTAATTCGATTTAATCTAGGTGACCCAACCCGCCTTGATTTGTTATCCGGGCTGAACCGCGAACTGAAGGGAGTTCGGAATCGACCGAGTAGACATGGCCTCTCACCACCTTGTTATGACAGGGGTTGTATTATCATATCCATGCGTTGTTTATACATGACCATGCGGATCTCCTGGAAAGAGGAGGAGGAAATTCGGGATCGGCCACGATCGCGCTTATCAGCTGAGCCACCAGGAGGCGCACATCCGACGCCACACTCAATCTCACTATCACCCAAGTCGAAACCAGGATGTCTGGTACTGACTGCGTCGTCAGCGATGAGGGGGGATCGTTCTACGATCGCAAGCCGAGCGTCGAATTCAAACCTCCCACACCCGACTGGGGATATCTCGCTCAGGTGAATGAGAAGTTTAAGAGCGTGCTCACGTGGGAGGTGGAACGGATAGTTGGTGAGCCTGCTCACAGGGCGATGTTCCGGTGTACTCCAGGTAGACCCTCGCTTCCCGCTGTCGTGTGTGTGATCCGCTCCTGACTCCAAGGATCGACCTACGTCGTAACAAATCACCTTGACCTCTGGAAGTTTGTAAGTATCCCATGTTCTCCGTGCTTGTCCCCTTAACCACGAGTGGTAGGGAACGGGACGGAAAAGCTCGAAAAGTACAGCCGGACGGCTGGTTCCGAGAGGGCGGCGACAAATGCCGCGGCAGAAGCCATCGCGTTGAGCGGGCATTGTGTGGGTTTCGTTCAGCGTTCCTCCCGGGTGACTTTCGCTTACGATCCTTGAATATCTCTCCGACGGTCGTCCCAATCAGTAAAGATCCATGCGTCTGACAATCTGACTCCAATGAGGGTGTAAACCCGTTGGCGAACCCTTTGGGCTTAGCCACGTTCCGGATTCTCAATGTTGTATAATGTATCTTGGCAACAATCTGTATTTGCAAACGTACTGTGTACCTGGCAGTATGCACCGCAATGCACCTCGAGGGGCACCTACGGCCCGGTTCGCCAAACCGATGGCGGCGACCAAGGCAGGGTCTATCAGGCCTTTCGGAAAGAGCCGAACAGCCCTAACCTTCCGCCACTCGCTCAGTCTACAAAACCTCCCCCTAATCTTCACTCGGTGGTGAATATGAGCGACGCAGAACTATTGGCATACTGTCGCCAACAACTCACGCACATGAGGTGCGTGCGTTAACTTTTCGATACAAACCACTCCGGCTAACACCCGGTTTGTCCAGCAACGGCCTCCCTATTGGCGACATTTCCGATTATTCTACGCTACTCACGTCCCTTCAAAGGCTACGTTATACGATACTATTCCACCGGAACGACCGTGTTTCAGTCAACCGCCTCCCAGTTGAGATTTTTATGCTCATCTGCAAACTCACCCTCCCGCTGGACACGGAGTTCACCAAGCCTGACAACAAACGCGTATTCTGTATCGTGAAGCTAACGCACGTCTGCAGACGTTGGAGATCGGTTCTAACATCCTCACCCGCATTATGGACCAATTTTCACGTTGTCAAGGCCGCTCCGAGGTTCGTTGCCGAATGCCTGCAACGGAGCGGGAAGTTACCGATACACGTCTCGTTCGAGTGGGATAACGATGACCCTGATTGTAGCCCCTCTACTAGCGTCTTCGATGACGATGGCAGCGTGGCCAACGACGATTGCGACGCGGTCGACGACAATAACAGCGCGGTCGAAGAAGACGACACCGGTCAAACGTCGTCCAGCCAATCCGACGACGGCGACGACGGGGCGGCTTCCCATAGCACGTTGTCGGTCTACCCTGATCACCGTGATAGGGGTTACTCTTGGATGGCCTACATCAAAGAAGCACAGAGTTATCACCACTTAATGCAACACAGTCATCGGATAGTCACGTTGGATATCTCCATCCCCCCGCCTGGAGATGACGAGGACGAGGACGGGGATGAGGAAGAGAACAACTCGTTTGCATGCGGTCTCCTGCTCTACCCACTTCCCTCACTCCAAACGCTCAAGTTGCGCTGCTGTCGGGGGGGACACGGATCAATCCCTAAAGTCATTCTCGATGACCATATCTCCGCTGTCAAGGACCTTCTTCTGGAACGTATCCTTCCGACCCAAATTGTGGATTTCTCACTCAATATTACCTCGTTGAACCTCACGACCACCGTACGCGACACCTCGATCAATGCGGGTCTTCTCCTCCGATTCCTTGAGAATAACCGTAACCTGCGGTCGCTCACTCTCCACAACTACAAATTCCTTACTTTCCCTGAGCCAGGCGCTCCCGTGGTTTTAAACAACCTCCGCCGACTGGATGTCTTGAGCGAGTCCGTCACGTTTCTGCGGTACTTAGTGGCGCCACCTTTGGGGCCGCAGTCCTCCCTCAGGATGGAAAAGGCGGGTAGGCGCCTCATAGTGCAAGCGGAGAATGGCACGACAGGGACCTCCACTTCCGTCGGGTCTCTAACCACGAACTCGGATCCCGTCGCCGACGAGCTCCTGGCTACGGTTTCTGGGGTTTTCGGTTCTGGGTGGGAAGAGGTAACCCACGTGGTGGTGGTGACCCCTGTCGGGGGGTGGGGAGAGGAGTTTGTGGACCGATTCCTAGATTGTCTAACCAGGGTCGATGATCTTTCCGTGGAATCCAACCATGACTGCGCGGGCACATGGCTCCACTCTCTCGCGGCCTCCAAAGAACGTTGTCCAAAGCTCAGGCGGGTCCGTCTTGATATTGCGCCGGAGGATTTCCCGGAAGCGTTGAAGTCCATTCGAAAGCTTGTGAAACGGCGGGCGGAGGACGGAGTCCCACTAGAGGTTGTCGAGCAAACCAATCTTTCGCCCGCTGCAGTGGGTATTTGGGAGGATTTGTACAACCGATGGCAGATCGAGGATTATCTGGCGAAGAGAGATTTGTGATTGTTCAAGGGTGTTTTCATGGCTTGAGCACCATAGACGATCGTGTTCTCTTGTTGTCTCCCCACGAAGATATTTGGTTGTTAATGACTTTAGCTTACTAGATAGCTGAAATCGGATTTTGCATACCGTGCGATTGTACAACGCAACTGTAACAACAAGTTCGATGTTTTCACGCCCCACCGTGTCTCTGACGAAGAGGCTGGCAAGCGGTTCGTTCTTTGGAATACACACGTGTTGTCGGAAACCGACGGCGTGGGAGCTCAGCGCTCAGCCACCTTCACTCACTTGGATCCGCCCACCATTCGGACCCTTTCTCTCTACCGTGATATCTTGCTCGATGCTGTAAAATATTTGAAGATGCCCAGCGCAAACCGAAAATTAGAGGGCTACGATTTCTATCGGACCGTCTTGGGCGGTCCGAAATATGTCGTCGCCCCGATGGTCGACCAGAGCGAATTGGTGGGTTCCCTCTCTGTATGCACGGGGTTCTCTTGGACTTGACTTCTTTACACCGTTTCGCGTCTGGGTAGGCGTGGAGGAGACTGTCTCGAAGATATGGAGCTGACGTGCGTTACCGGTTCATTGCTCGCCTCGAGTTGGATTACGAGTTCCTTCCCTCTAGCTCGCATATACCCCAATGATTAATGCCAAAGTCCGTCACGCCTGCAATCCCTCCCACCTCCCCCTCGCCAGTGCTTAACCGTCGATCCTCCCACTCCCAAACGGCCAGATGTTCGCACCTGCAACGAAGAAGACCTTCCGAGAGATAAATTTCTCAATTTTGAATGGAGAGGAAGGAGGGAAAGAGGACCGACCGTTGATCGTCCAGTTTTGTGGCAACGACCCCCAACAGATCCTCACTTCCGCAAAGGTCCTTGAGCCGTACTGCGACGCCGTTGATATCAACCTCGGGTGCCCCCAGGACATCGCCAAGAAGGGGAAATATGGAGCATTCCTTCAGGATGAGTGGGACTTGATTCACGATATAAGTAAGTGCCGATTCTCTTTCTCCTCCGGGAGCCACCTCTCACTCCACCCTATCTCTCGCAAATACAGTCAACACGTTGCACAAGAACCTATCCGTCCCCGTGACAGCAAAGTTCAGGGTCTTCCCAACTGTAGAGAAGACGGTAGAATACGCCAAGATGCTCGAACGGGCCGGGGCGCAAATAATCACTTGCCACGGTCGCATCAGGGAACAGCGAGGGCACAACACAGTGAGTTCATCCTATCGCTCACATTTTCCTCGTCGTGGAGTTTACTTTCCCGCACAGGGACTTGCTGACTGGGAGAAGATCAGAGCAGTCAAGGAGGCTGTCTCCATACCTGTCTTCGCCAACGGAAATATCCTCTACCATTCGGACATCGACAGTTGTCTCGAGGCGACAGGCGCGGACGCGGTGATGTCGGCCGAAGGAAACCTCTATAACCCTACGCTCTTCGCTCAGAACCCGCCGGGTCTTATAGCCTATGATTCCGGACTCCATCTCCCCCATGCAGACCTTGCCTTGGAGTATTTACATATTGCTAAGGAGCTCAAAACCAAAACCTCCCTGAGCGCGGTGAAGGGTCACTTATTCAAGCTGATGCGACCTGGATTGGGTCGGGAGCTCGACCTGAGGGACAGACTTGGGAAGATTAAGGGGGACGACGCCTTGGACGAATACCTTGAGGTGGTGGAGGAAATGAAGAGACGTATGGATGTGCGTGGGTTGAAGAAGCTCTTTCTTTGAATCGCTGCTAATCGACGTGTTATCATAGAGAGACATGAAAGAAGCCGAAGGAGTGCCGGTAGAGCAACTGGTCACAGTAGACCTCACACAGGGCATCAAAATCTTGCCTCACTGGTTAGCTCAGCCATATTGGCGTCCATTACCCCAGCCTGCTAGCACGTTGGGCCCTTCACAGTCGATTCCCAACCCGGTTGATGATGTTCTCACAACTTCACAGCCTAAGGAGGTAACCGCTTAGTTGAGTACTAGGGTGGTGTACGTGGCACCGGTCGTCAATGTTGTAGAAGCTACTTTCATGCCAGAACATATGAATGCAAATCATACGGATCACAACAATAAACTAGGCGGCAGCGGCAGCAACAGCCTTCTTCCCCCGTGGTTTCCTCGCTGGTCGAGCCTTCTTCTCCTTTTGTGAAGCGAGTAAAGCGGAAGTACGGGCAAGGCCAGCCTAAGGAAGTCGAGGGCGTTAGTACGAGTCTCGTACAAGGTCAAGAGGAGTGAGGGAAGATGGGGGAAACATGTTATCGTCAAAGAGTCAGAAAAGATCGCATTGTAC